>Ga0272441_10002535_pt1 | contig 36626 bp, 40 predicted proteins | sample SSMProp6N_FD_193582 | JGI IMG/M metagenome (GOLD analysis project Ga0272441, IMG submission 193582) | Marine sediment archaeal communities from Little Sippewissett salt marsh, Falmouth, MA, United States - SSM-Prop-6N | ecosystem: Environmental > Aquatic > Marine > Wetlands > Sediment ...
GAGATTGGGAGGCTTTGTTTGAACCGGAATGTTGAGCATAAGAGCTCGAATGGGAGGTTAACGTAATCATCATGTAAATAATAATGCCTTCAGTTTGTACTTGACTGAAGCTTTTTCATGGGAGGAAATTATGGCTGAAAAAAGAATGATTTATAAGTGTAATGAATGTGGAAACGTTATTGAAGTACTGCACGCTTCCGGCGGTAAACTTATCTGTTGCGGACAGGATATGGAACTTTTACAGGCAAACACCGTTGATGCCGCCGTTGAAAAACATGTTCCGGTGATTGAACAAGAAGGTGATCAGGTCACTGTTTCCGTCGGCAGCACACCGCATCCCATGGAAGAGAAACATTATATCGAGTTTATTCAGTTGATCACGGAGGCCAGGACCTACACCGCGTATCTCGATCCGGGCAAGCCCCCCAAGGCTTCTTTCGATATCAGAGGTGAAATCGAGTACGCCCGCATCTACTGTAATATCCATTCATTATGGAAAAGCAGCTAGGGCCGGAAAACCGTTTTTTAAAGTAAGGTAAGGAGGCTAAAATGGGAAAATATGAATGCAGTGTTTGTGGTTATATTTATAATCCCGAGGAAGGCGATGATTCTGCGGGTATCGATGCGGGGACCCCTTTTGAAGAACTGCCGGACGACTGGGTGTGTCCGATTTGCGGGGCCAGCAAGGATGAGTTTGAGGAAGTTGATTAATGGAGGCGGCAATTGTCGGTCTGGGCCGAATGGGCGCCAACATGGCCCGGCGCCTGCAAAGGGGTGCTGTCACGATACATGTTTTCAACCGCACCTACAGTAAAGCGCAGGCCCTGGAAGCGGAAGGCCTGCATGCCTGTAAAACCCTTGAAGATCTGGTCGCCGCGCTTTCCCGCCCCCGGTCCGTAATTTTGATGCTTCCGGCCGGGGCCCCGGTGAAAACACATATCCGGCTGTTTGCCGATCTGCTGAGTCCGGGCGATATTCTGATCGATGGCGGGAACTCGTATTACAAGGATGATCCGGTGCATTATGAAACCCTGAGAAAGACCGGCATTCATTATCTGGATGCCGGGATTTCCGGCGGTATCTGGGGCCTGGAAAACGGTTACTGCACCATGGTCGGCGGTGATCCGGAAGTTTTTAAAAAGATCGAACCCCTGCTGGCGGTCCTGGCGCCCGAGAAGGGTTACCTGTATTGCGGCCCGTCCGGTTCCGGCCATTTTGTCAAAATGGTTCATAACGGTATCGAATATGCCATGATGCAGGCCTATGCAGAAGGTTTCAATGTTCTGAAATCATCTCCTTATGGTGAAGCGCTTTCTTTTGATAAAATTTCCGAACTGTGGAACAACGGCAGCGTAATCAAGTCGTGGCTGCTGGAACTTTTAGGCCGGGCCTTTGCCGATGACCCGTCCCTCAAAGACCTGAATCCGCTTGTCGAGGATTCGGGGGAGGGCCGCTGGACGGTCCAGCAGGCAATCGAAACCGGTGTGCCGGTACCGGTGATTGCCTCATCGCTTTTTGCCCGCTTCACATCCCAAAACCGCGGCGATTTTTCCAACCGGGTGCTGGCCGCGCTGCGCAAAGGGTTCGGCGGCCACGTGGTGAAGTGACTTGCATAAATATCTGGCAAGGATAAATGACAAAGCTCAAATGTCAATTGAATGTCAAAGTTCAATGTTCAAATTTTTGGCATTGGGATTTTGGATTTTATTTGACATTTTTAATTTGAACTTTGTAATTCCAATTCTCAAAAAATGACCTCATCTGAAACAGCCGGTGTACCTGCCAAATTACAGTGCCGCTTTCAGCGCGCCGCGGATCCCTGTGCGATTGTTCTTTTCGGCGCGTCCGGTGATTTGACTGCCAAAAAACTGATGCCGGCGCTTTTCGGTCTCTTTGTTCATAATTACCTGCCCGATGATTTTTACATTGTCGGGTGCGCGCGCTCCGAATTTGATGACGCTGCTTTCAGAACTAAGATAAACCAAATCTTAAACAAAGGCCTGCATCCGACTGATAAAACGAATGAGTTTTTAAAGCGCATTCATTATCTGCGGGTTGAATATGATAATCATTCCTCATACGACAATATTTCTGAAAAACTGAAAGTCCTTGATTCAAAATTTCAAGTGCCCGGGAACCGCATGTTCTATCTGGCCGTTCCGCCCGTGTTATATACGGTCATTTCAAATAATCTCGGACAATCAGGATTGCTGTCTAAAAACAGAGCCCAAACCGGCTGGCAGCGTGTGATTATTGAAAAACCTTTCGGCAGTAATCTTGAAACCGCCCGCGAGCTGAATGCCTGCCTGAAACGTTTTATTCATGATGAGCAGATTTTCAGGATCGATCATTATCTGGCTAAAGAGACGGTACAGAATATTCTGTTTTTCAGATTCGCCAACATCATTTTCGAACCGTTATGGAATTCTCAATATATCGACCATGTCGACATTCTCGTATCGGAAACAATCGGTATTGAAAACAGGGCCGGGTATTATGAAAAAGCCGGCATTATCCGGGACATGTTTCAAAATCATATGATGCAGCTGCTGTCGCTGATGGCCATGGAACCCCCTGCTAAATTTACCGCGCAATTCATTCAGGATGAAAAGACCAAGCTTTTTCAATCGATGCGGCCGTTTAATATCAATGATCCCTTACACGAACTGGTTCTGGGTCAGTACGGCCGGGGTTCGGTCCGGGGAGAAGAGGTTCGTGCCTACCGGGATGAGCCGGGCGTCGATAATCAATCAATTACTCCCACATTTGCCGCGTTTAAGCTTTTCATTGACAATCACAGATGGAAAGGGGTGCCTTTTCATCTGTGTGCCGGAAAGCGCCTCGACTCCAAACAGACCCGGATAACGGTACAGTTTAAAGCGCTGCATCATTCCATTTTTGATGATGTTGTTTGCGGAGGCGTAACGCCGAATTGCCTGACTTTTTTAATCCAGCCCGATGAAAAAATATCTTTAAGTTTTGAAATCAAAAATCCGGGACCCACTTTTTGTCCCCGTACCAGGAACATGGAATTTACTCCGGAGGGAAAAGACGGTTCTCTCGATGCCTATGAAAAGGTCATTCTTGACTGTCTGAACGGGGAACAGATGCTTTTTTTGCGCCAGGATGCCGAAGAGCTGTGCTGGGATTATTTTACGAAATTAATTGATGTTTGCGAAACCTGTTTTGATCTCAAAAACAAACTTGTTTTTTATCCTGCCGGAACCTCTCCGCATGAAATCCGTTAGATCGTTTTGCCTGTAAAACCTTTCCAGATGTAAAAAATTAATATTTTTGTGTTTTTATTTTTAGAAATATTCTCTTTTAATACTTTTAAAAATAATATATGTTTTTTTAGATCAGCAATAATTCAGATTATCGTAACTGTTGACTTTTGACCTCTACTGGTTTGATTATATTTTTAAGGCTAACATTGTATTCAGCAATGATTGAGAAAATATTTTTATTGCTGACATGTCTTTTGTTTTTTGCTGCGTTTGCTACAAAATTATTCACTTATTGCGGCTGCGATATAACACTTGAAATATAGGGGTAAATATAGAGCGCTATATAATAATAAAGTTATGCACAACAAACCCGGAAGACCCTCTAAATTTAAGTACCTCATAAAACTCTCTGCCTTGTTGTTTTTTGCTTTTTTTATAAGCAGTCTAAAACAGGGACATGCTGAACTGCACACAACGTATAATGTGCTTATAATCAACTCTTATCACAAAGGTTTTACATGGACGGACAATCAAGTTTTCGCTGCACAAGAGGTGCTTGAGAGTGCTTTCGATAATCTTGAAATTCATGTTGAATACATGGACACAAAAAGGATTTATACAAAGGACTATCTCGAAAAACTTTCACAAATATACCAGTTAAAATACGCAAATATAAAGCTTAGTGCAATAATCACTACGGACGACAACGCGCTGCGATTCGTTATGCGGCATCACAATGATATTTTTGGGGGATCTCCGGTCTCTTTTTGCGGTATCAATGATTATAACAATTCACTTCTGAAGGGAAGAAAACAGTTTACTGGGCTCATTGAAGTTCTGGACATAAAACCGACAATAGACCTGGCTTTAAAACTCCATCCGGCCAAACGAAAAGTGGCAGTTGTTGTTGACAGCACGCCGACGGGTATTGGACAACTCAAGGAAATTCAGAAAATCGCCCATCACTACGATAACCTTGAGTTTCAATATCTTGAGGGCGGGAATTTATCAAACGATGAACTTTTGGAAAAACTTCGGTCGTTGCCGAAAGACAGTATCTGTTTGTTAACTGTCTGGCTGCGTGATAAAAATAATGAATACCTTTCTAATGTTCGGGGAGGCGAACTTATTTCTCAAAACGCTTCGGTTCCGGTATATGGAATTATTGACATGTATTTTAGCCACGGCATTGTGGGTGGAAAACTTCTGAACAGTGCAACCCATGGACGCATCGCCGCTGAGTTGGCAGTTCGAATCATAAAGGGTGAAAAACCTTCTGCCATACCAGTCCTTATCGAAAGTACCAATCCATACATGTTTGATTATCAACAGCTTGATCGCTGGGGCATTAAACTATCCGATTTGCCGGCAGGAAGTACCATTATTAATAAACCGTTTTCCTTTTATAAGACATACAGTAAATTAATTTGGATTACCATCGTATCTTTCGTAATTTTGGTTTTTTTTATTTCTATCCTGCTTTTCAATATCATCATACGCAAAAAAGCCGAGGCGTCGCTTGCGGAAAGTGAAGAAAGGTATCGGGCTATTTTTGAGCAAGCGAATGAAGCAATATTGCTTCTTGATATTGAGACCGGTGCGTTTATAGACTTCAATAGCTGTGCACACAATAACCTGGGGTATACTCGAGAGGAATTCAAAAAGATCAAAGTTCACGATATTGAGATTATTGAAAATGAAGAAGATTATCGACAGCATTTGAATAAAATTCTACAACAAGGTTCCGACCGCTTTGAAACAAAACACCGGCATAAAGACGGCCATATACTGGATATGGGCATTCAATGTCATGTAATTAATTATAGTGGAAGAAAGTGTATTCTTGCGATATGGACAGACATGACTGCATTCAAGGAAATGGAAGCTCAAGTGTCGCAAAAACAAAAAATGGAATCGGTCGGCACTCTTGCCGGCGGTGTTGCGCACGAGTTCAATAATATTCTTGGCGGGATTATCGGTTATGTGGAAATTGCAAAGGAGGACGCACATGATAATCGTCCGGTTTATGAGAGTTTAGAGGAAATACTCAAACTCAGCGACCGTGCCAGAAATACAGTAAAACAAATTCTTTCATTCAGCCGTAAAGACAGACCTCAGCAAAAACCGATTCAGTTATCCTCGCTCCTTACGGAAGAACTGAAAGTCATTCGCGCAACGGTTCCCACGACTATAGAAATCCGCGATAAGATAGATAGCCGCCCGGGAACCATAATGGGTGATCAAACACAGATTCAGCAGTTAGTAATGAATCTGTGCATGAATGCAGCTTATGCCATGGAGGAAAATGGTGGGGTATTGGAAATAGGCCTGTCGCAGGTTTTCATGGATGCTGAGAAGGTTAAGCATCATATAGATTTAAAGCGGGGAGGCTATTTCAAGCTAACTGTCCGTGATACGGGTGTCGGCATTGATCCTAAAATTATGGATAAGATATTCGATCCTTTTTTCACCACCAAGCAAGTTGGTGAAGGAACCGGTATGGGGCTATCGGTTGTGCACGGAACAATAAAAGAACACGGTGGCCATATTTCTGTTAAAAGCGCTGTAGGCCGGGGAACGACATTTACGGTATTGCTTCCAAAAGCAGATAGTGGTTCAAAAGAGGTATCTCAAGCAAAACAGTTGCCGACTGGGACCGAAAACATTCTTATCGTTGATGATGAAGAATTTATGGTCATCCCTCAAAAGAAAATTCTGGAGCGACTGGGGTACAAGGTTACGGCCATGACCAGCAGTCTTGAAACGCTGGAGCTTTTCAAAAAAGACCCTCAGCGGTATGATCTGATAATTACTGATTTGACCATGTCCCATCTGACCGGCGATCGTCTGTCTACAGAGGTAACCAGTATTCGTCCGGACATGCCCGTTATTCTTTCCACCGGTTATGCGGATGCCGTTGACAGTGAAAAAGTAAAGCAGTGTGGTATTAAAGCCTTTATTCCTAAACCCTGCAAGACGCAGGATCTCGCAAAGACAATCAGGTTAATCCTGGACGAGAAATAACGGAGCTGAGAAATCGGGGTCGGACCAAGACAACGTATTGTAATTACATTAAAAAGCTCATTATATTGGGCTAAATTAAGCCTTAGAAGTCACTTTTCAAGGGTAAAATGAATGTTCTAAACAAAGAGGGGTATGGCACGTGCAAGCAGACATTACATTCCTGATTGCGTCTGGCATATAACTCATAGATGCCACAAACAGGAGTTTCTTTTAAGATTCAAAAAGGATCGGCTACGTTGGTTGAGGTGGCTTTTTGAAGCAAAAAAACGTTTTGGTCTAATAATTTTAAATTACACCGTTACATCAAATCACATTCATCTTCTTGTTTTAGATAGCAGTAAAGAAGTTATCCCCAAAAGCATGCAGTTGATTGCAGGCAGATCCGCACAAGAATTCAATCAAAGAAAAAAACGAAAAGGCGCTTTCTGGGAAGATCGCTATCATGCAACTGCTATTCAAACTGATCAGCATCTAATGAGATGCCTGGTATATATAGACCTTAATATGGTAAGGGCTGGTGTTGTGAAGCATCCGGCTGAATGGATCTGCGGTGGGTATAATGAAATACAAAACCCTCGCGACAGGTATTCCTTAATCAATCAGAAAGTTTTGCTGGACTTGTTTGAGGAAAATGACAGCGAGCAATTTCGAGATAATCATCGTCAATGTGTTGAAGAGTCCATTAACATTAAAAGAGAACCCAACTGGACTGAAGCAGTTGCCGTCGGCAGTAATGATTTTATTGAGAGAACAAAAGACAGATTGAAAGCTGATGCCCGTGGACGTAGCATTGAAAACGATGATGGCACTTATGTGTTAAAAGAAACGCAGAATTCTTACAGCACTGTTTTTAATACTGAAAAGGACAGTCTAAGCAGAAAAAACGAGTATTATTGGGATATTTATTAAGTAATTACAGCTGGTTGGTTTGGTCCGACCCCAAATGCCAACTCCGCATGAGATCCGCTAGATAGCTATAGGCTTTGGCGTTGGATGCGGAAAGGGAAAGCGTGGTAATGCAGGCAACGGATAATTGTTAGGACCTCCTAATCCCCATAAAGGATCAGCGTTTTTTTCCGGTAGGCCCCGCGAAGGATGCTTAAAGTTTTAATATTCGCGTAATAGCACCTTGTCATGTTGACCTCAGCCATGGCATCGGCAATTATTTTCGAGTTCCATTCACCGGATACCCCGATTCGGCTGACAGGTTCTTTCAGGCGGTAGGCATTCACCCGGCAGGTCTTGGTCCCCACAGGTGTATTCTCAAAATTGGTCGTTAAAGGCCGAACCATATTTGTATACAGTGCGCCCGGGCTGGAACACCCTGCAAGGAGAAACACAGAAATGATCATAATTCCGTATTTAGTCACCATATACAACCGTTGATATCCGTGAATACAGACCAAACAGGACCGTATAGTAGCCCTTGTCTGCATAATTGATCACTTTTATGTTGCCGTTCTCAGCAGCTGTATGTGTGCCGGAATCTCCCCAGGCAAAAAGCCACAGGATAGACCTTGATTCTGAGACACCCATTTTCGAGCCAAGCTCTGTTTTGTTAAAATTCTTATCCAGCGGCATCTGGATATTAAGATACGCACAGCCTGTCATGGCAGAAAATATCACCGAGAGTACCAGTAACCGAATCAAACTTTTCATAAAACCTCTCTGTAAAATTTGTAAAATTGCCTGGTAATTAAATATCAGATCTTTATTTTTGTCAAGCAAAAGGGATCAAGTTTCGCATTATGAACAGGGGCAAGAATGGTGAAATCATTTTCCGGGAAGATGCTGACTGCCTGCTTCTGCATCCAGTACCCATTCGGTGATTCCAGTACGAGAAATAATTTCTCCGGCAACATAAGTCGGATCATTACCTGATTGATGATGGATCTTCCTGACCATGCCTGATTTTTCTTTGCCGGTGACTAAAAAAGTAATCCTTTTTGATGACTGTAATACCCTCGGCGTCAGGGTAATTCTATTCTGACCGGATTCCGGATGGACCGTTACTGCCGTTAAGGTGTCTGAATCAAGAAGTGCCGCTGGATTAAAAATTGAGGCTGTATGGCCGTCACTCCCCATGCCGAGTATAACCCAGTCAAATACAGACATGTTCTGTTTTTTCGGCAGATGCTGATGGATTTCCTGCTGGTATTGCCCGGCCGCTTCCTGCGGACTTAATTCACCTTTGATCCGGTGAATATTTTGGAGTGGAATCTTTATGTTCTTCAATAAAAGCCTGTTGGCATTGCCGAAATTACTCTCTGGGCTGTCCGGAGGAACGCACCTTTCATCACCCCACCAGAGATGAATCCTGTTCCAGCAGATGCGCTGAATGTATTTTTTCGAAGACAGCAGCCTGAACAGCAGGGCAGGGGTGCTGCCGCCGGACAGGGCAATGTGTTTTACAAGGTTTTGAGTAACGGCAGCGTCAGAGATGCTGCATAATATGTTTGCCGCATATTCTGCCACCGACAAGGGATCGGTCAGTTTTATGATTTTAATATCGCTGTGGTCCATTACAGATGATAAGGCAGTTTTTTATTGATATTTATGGTTTTTAAATTAAGGGTCACGTCATAGACCAGGATCTCCACCCCGTTTGATTCTGCCCGTTTCAGTTCACGGGCATAAGCCGGATCAATCGCGTATGCCGGGGTAAAACTGTCCGCGTCCATCCGCTGCACCAGGAAAAACATGACACAGCGATTACCGGCCGTTTTAAGGATCTGCAGCTCTTTCAGGTGTTTCAGCCCTCTTTGCGTGACGGCATCGGGAAATGAGGCGATTCTGTTTTTGACCAGGGTGCAGTTTTTGACTTCGACATAACACGGCTGACGCCCCTTTTTTTCAAGCAGGATATCAATTCTTGAATGGTCTCCGGTTGAGACCTCACGAAAATGGTCGGTATAGTTTTGCAGCCCGGGAATATTATTGTTTTTAATCGATTCAAAGACCAGGGTGTTGGGGACGTTTGTATTGACCCCCACCAGCGAGGCGGGCATCCGGATCAGCTCCCAGGTACAGGGGTATTTTCTTTTGGGGTTATCGTGTTTTGAAAGATACACGGGCTGACCCGCCATGCAGCATTCGGTCATGCGGCCGGAGTTCGGGCAGTGGGCAGTTACGATTTCATCATTTTCCAGTTTTACATCCACCAGAAAACGTTTGTACCGTTTGACCAGGGTTCCCGGTGTAAGTTGCGGCCAGTTCAGCTTGAAATTTTCTTTTTTGTCATTCAATTGACATTTGAGCTTTGACATTTTTAATTACTTACTAATCCCGTATTCCTTCATCCGCCGCCAGAGCGTGTTATAGCCGATCTTCAAGCGCTTGGCCGTTTTTGTCAGGTGGCCGGAACAATCCTTCAATACCAGCTTGATATGTTGTTCTTCAACCTGTTTTAAGGTCATATCGAGTCTGTGGGCGGCATCCTGGGCCGGATCTTCACCGGTTTCGTCCAGAAGAATATCCTCCGGCTGGAGCTCATTTTCCCGCGCCAGGATCAGCGCCCTTTCTATGGTATTTTCCAGTTCCCTGACGTTCCCCGGCCAGGAATAATGTTCCAGTTTGACCTGCGCCTGTTTGGTTATGGCCAGTTTTGGCTTACCGGTTTTTCGGGAATAACGGTTGAGAAAAAAATCGGTCAGAGAAAGAATATCTTCTTTTCGTTCCCGAAGCGGCGGAAGGTGCAGCGGGATGACCCGCAGGCGGTAATACAGGTCTTTACGAAAAAGGTTTTCTTTGACCAGCTTTTTCAGTTCCCGGTTGCTGGCCGCCAGAACCCGTACTTTTATTGGAATGTCTTTGGTATCGCCGACTCGGCGGATTTCATTTTCCTGTAAAACCCTCAGGAGCTTGACCTGAAAATTCAGGCTGGTTTCGCCGATTTCATCCAGAAAGATGGTGCCGTGATGCGCTTCTTCAAAAAGTCCCTTTTTCGTTGATGCGGCGCCGGTAAAAGCGCCCCGGACATGTCCGAACAGCTCGCTTTCCAGAAGGTTTTCCGGCATGGCGCCGCAGTTAATCGCGATGAACGGCCCGTCTTTTTTCTGACTGGTATAATGAATTGTTTTTGCGATGACCTCCTTGCCGGTGCCGCTTTCTCCTTCAATCAGCACGGTTGCGTCGCTGTCGGAAATACGTTTTATCATCTCGATGACATGGCGCATTTTAGGACTGACGGCGATAATGTCGTACTGGGTCAGATCCTCCAGCAGTTGTGATCGTAAATTCTTGACCTCGTTTGTCAAGCGTTGCGTTTCCAGTGCTTTTTGAATAATCAGGATCAGTTCATCCGGATCTACCGGTTTCGTGATATAGTTGAAAGCGCCCTGTTTCATCGCATTCACGGCATTTTCAACACTGCCGTGACCGGTGAGCATGATGATTTCAGTCGCCGGCGCCACTTCCTTTGTTTTTTTCAGGATATCAAAACCGCTGATGGTATCGATTTTAAAATCCGTGATGATAACATCAAAAATATCATTTTCAATGCGTTCCAGGGCTCGACGGCCGGTGGATTCGGTGGTGACGGTAAACCCGGCGTCCTTTAAATTCATGGTCATTAATTTGCATAAAGATTCATCGTCGTCAATGAACAGTATATTTGCAGTGTTCATATCTCATCCTGTTTCGGTTGATTTCTTTTGCTGGGAAACAGCAGTTTAAATACGGTTCCCCTGTTTATTTCACTGGTCACTTCGATTTTACCGTAGTGCTCTTCCATGATTCTTTGAGAAATGGCCAGTCCCAGGCCGGTGCCGCCCTGACGGACGGAGTAAAACGGGGTGAAAATTTCAGGAATATTTTCCTCGGGAATGCCGCTGCCGGTATCGCCGATTTCAACAAATACAAACGGTTTTTGCGTACCGGTTTTTATGGTGACGGTCCCGGGTTCCCGCATGGCCTTGTAAGCATTTGACAGAATATTCCAGAAAACCTGTTTGACCCGGTCGTTATCCCCGGGAATTTGGGGGATGGTTTTATCCAGCTTTGCAATTGTTTTATGATCTCCGGAAAGTTCGCTGTTTTCACCGCTGAGCTTGATGATCTCGGTCAGGATTCCATTGAGGTCGACCGTGTCCATGACGAATTTATTGGGCCGGGCATAGGTCAGAAATCCGGTCAGCGCCCGGTTGATTCTTTCCGACTCTTTTGTGAGGATGTCCAGGACCGTTTTCTTGTCTTCCGGACTTTTGTCTTCCCGGGACAGCAGTTTGATGCCGGCAATGATTGAGCCCATTGGATTTCTGATCTCATGGGCCAGACCGGAGGAAATGCCGCCGAGAATTGCGAGCTTGTCCTTGACCCGAACCTCTTCCACCAGTTCCCGAACCCGGTCTTCAAGGGTGCTTGAGTGTTTTTTAATTTTTTCGACGTTTCTCCGGTGGCGTATATGTCCCCACATGCCTTTCATCAGGAGGGACAGCTGGCGCACATCGGAACTATCGTAATTGGTGGGTTTATTCCCGACCCCGGCAACGGCGACAACCTTGTCATTTTCAAAAACCGGGATGGACATGTGCCGGACCAGGTGGACATGGCCTTCAGGATAACCTTTTTTACCGTTATATTTTTGATAATCATTGTGAATCACCGGACGTTTCTGCCGGACACAGTCAACCCAGATACCGGCTTTATCGATGGGATAGTGTGATAATTTGGCGGCCGTACAATTTTTAAGCGTTTCTCTTGACCAGGAGTACAGGTTCAGTGTTTTCTGGTCATCATTGATAAAATGCATATATCCGATCTGACTGTTGGTCAGGCTGACGCCTTTTTCCAATGCAAAAGAGGAGATGTCATCGTCGGACGATTCCGTCATGTTTTTCAGTTTTAACAGCGCTTCCAGCCGGGCCTCGTTCAGGTGGAGTTTTTCCTCGTACTGTTTTCTTATGGTAATATCTGTGACAACTCCCACCAGCCGGACCGCATGCCCCTGATCATCTTTGACGATGTTGCCTGTCTCCGAAACCCAGCGCACCTTTCCGTTGGGCCAGACTATTCTGTGCTCAACAGAATAGTCTCCTGTTCCGGTGATACAGGAATTGACCGCATCCACAACCATTATCCGGTCGTCGGGATAAACACATTCCAGGAAAGCATTGTAGGTGCCCTTGAATTCGCCTTTTTTAAATCCGAAGATAGGCTCAATTTTATCCGACCAGTGAAGGGTTTTGTCTGCTAAATGAAGATCCCAGCTGCCCAGGTTCGCGGCGTCCTGAGCGAGGGCATATCGCTCTTCGCTGTTTCGTAATTGCAGTTCCATGGTTTTAATTTCAGTGATGTCGCGCATGATGATCAGGGTCGCCGCGTTCCGGTCGGGACCGATGGTCGGGGACTCAAGGATATCGTAAAAACGGTTCTCATTCTCCGCAAAATGTTCCCAGCGGCGGGTTTCATTTTTTTTCAGCAGGTGGGTTTTATGGCATGAAGGACATTTTTGTGATCTGCCTCTGATGACCCGGTAACATTCATCGTTTAAAACATTACCGTATTTTTGCCGGGCAATTTTATTGATAAATCTGATTTTACATGCCGGGTTGATCACAAAAACCAGGTCCTGCATGCTGTCCAGAATATTTATCAGATTGGTGCGTTCCTGGAGAATAATCTCCTGGTTTTTTCTGATCTGTAAGGTTTTCCGGTCAACGGCTTCTTTCAGTTTTTCCGTGTAATTTTCAAGTTTTTCGTTTAATTTCTTTTGTTCCGTCACATCTGAAATAATTTCAACAATTTCATCGCAGGTGCCGTCCGCAAGTAAAATCGGGTAACATTTTACCGAATAAAAGCGGTTGTTGCTCTTTTTCTCTTGAATTTTTGCCTTGCTGTCATGACGTGCATCTGTCGCTGCGCAATGATCACACGGCGAGTCCTGATTCCAGAGTTCATAACATTTTCTTCCCGTGGTTTTTCCAAAAAACCGCTGCATGGGCCTGTTTTCAAATACAACATTATTATGAGGGTCAACGACCCGTATGTACTCGTTCAGCGAATTTAAAATGGTTTCGTAGCGTAATTGGTTTGATTTGCTGTTCATTTTCGGCAATATAATGGTATGTTTACTTGTATTTATGGTAACAAAATATTCCAAAATTACAATTTTTTCATTTTGGAATATTTTGTTTAAAATTGGGGACCTGTTTTTGACCGAAAAGAAAGTTTTGGGATTTATTAGTTTTAATTATCTGAATTTACTTGGTTATTTTAAGATAACATTTTACTGTATTTTGGCATCCAATTTGCCAATAATTAAATAAAATAATTTTAAGGGAGAAGATGATGAATAATATTTCAAATTTCAATGACGCGCTCGACGCAGCAATAAATAAAGAAATAAATGCGGTAAATTTTTATAAAAAAGCAATGAATATCGTCAATTATCCCGGGGCAAAGGACATGATTGCGGATTTCATCAGGGAGGAAAAACGCCATGTTCAGTTGCTAAAGGCGGCGAAAGAGAGCAAGGACATGATCAGTGTGGGGCAAAAGAGTTTACCGCCCGATCTTGAAATAACAAAATTCCTGGTGGATGTGGCGATAACGGAAAACAGCACACCGCAAGAGGTGATGATTGCGGCAATGAAAAACGAGGAAAGCGCGATTGCCCTCTATGCGCAGAAGGTGAAAGCCTTCAAGGGGACGGAACTTGAGCCCGTGTTTCATGAACTCATGCAGATGGAAAAGGAACATAAAGACCATCTGGAAAACGAGTATGAAAGGAATTTTATGCCGGACAACTAATGGGTTCAGATAAAAAATATCCCTGTAAGGCTTGCCGGTTTTGTCAGTTTTGTCCTGAAACGCGCTGCCGGGTGTGCCGGGGGAAGTGCACGGCTGGAAAAAAAATGTCCATCCGGGAGCAGATCGAACTGTTTGACCGTTTAAACGCAGGGGAAAAGAAAAATCCAGGTCCCGTTTATTACCGGCACAAGTCCGGAGATCGTAAATGAGTAAAGATTATGACATTATAGTCATCGGCAGCGGCGCGGGTCTTAATATCGTGAAAAACGCCGTTGCGCGTGGATATAAAACGGCTTTTATTGAAAAGGGCCCTTTGGGCGGGACCTGTCTGAACCGCGGGTGTATTCCATCAAAAATGTTTATTTATCCCGCCATGATGGCTGATAAAATCAGAAGCGCGCATCGGCTGAATATTCAAATGGCCGCTGATCCGGTTATCGATTACCCGGCCCTGGTCGAACGGGTAACCGGCCATACGCGCCGGGTCTCCGAAGAACTTGAGAATAATATCACCCGGTATGACAATCTGGATTTTTATCATGATCATGCCCATTTTGTGAAGGACCGGGAAATTCAGGTGAACGGTCAAACGATTACCGGCCGAAAGATTTTTATCGGCACCGGTTCCCGGCCGGCGATACCGGATATCGAGGGGTTGGCCGCTACAGACTATATGACCAGTACTGAGGCCCTGACCCGGCCAACATTGCCGGCATCCATGGCGGTTATCGGTGCCGGTTATATTGCCGCGGAACTGGGATATGCTTTCAGTACCTTCGGGTGTAAAGTGGATTTTGTGGTCAGAAGCCGTTTTCTCCGCGAGGAGGATGACGATATATCCGCGCTTTTTCAAACCTGTTTTTGTAAACACCAGCATGTTCATCTGGGCTGGTCGGTCAGCGGGGTTCAGAAAAAAAACGGCTGTTTCCGTCTCAAATGTATTGCCGATAATGGTGAAGTTAAGGAACTGGTCGCGGAAGCCCTGTTCATCGCCGCCGGTGTCGTTCCCGAGACCGATGGCCTGGGACTGGAAAATACCGCTATTAAACGCCGGGAGGGCTATATTCGCGTGAACAACTGTCTTGAAACGGATGTTCCGGGGGTTTATGCTTTCGGTGATGCCGTCGGAAATCATCTTTACCGTCATACGGCGAATTATGAGGCAAAATATCTGGTCCGGCAGCATATTTTAAACATGCCCGTCACTCCGGTGGATTACGGGCCGGTGCCCCACGCGGTGTTCAGTTCTCCGGAAATCGCTGCCGTCGGTTTGACCGAACGGCAGGCCAATGAATCGGGGTATGAATTTGTCAAGGGAACGGCAGACTACGCAGACAGCACTCCCGTCATGGCCCGCGGTGGTTCCCCCGGAATGGTCAAGGTGTTATTTTGTAAAAAGAAACGGATTTTAATCGGTGCCCACATTATCGGTGATGAGGCCGCCACCGTGATCCATCTCTTTATCGTGTTAATGAAGATGAACGGGACTATTGATGACCTGTTGGATACCATATTTATCCATCCCGCATTGCCGGAGGTTGCCAAAGAGGCTGTTCTCGATGCTGAAAAACAATTCAATCGTTAATTCATTATTTCAGGCCGGAGGGATATGAAAAAGTTAAACTGGCAGATTTCTTTAAGCGTGCTTCTTGTACTGCTTTCCGCCGTACTTTACTGCTGTCATTACCTGATCTTCAAAGACAGCCATCACATATTCATCTTTTTGCTCGCCGACATCGCGTTTGTCCCGATTGAGGTGCTGCTGGTAACAGTCATCATTCATCAGCTTCTCGATATTCGTGAGAAACAGATTCTTTTGAAAAAAATGAATATGGTTATCGGGACCTTTTTTTCCGAGGTCGGTACCGAGCTGCTTAAAATAATGTCTTCTTTTGACAAGGTCTCCGACAGCCTTCATCAAACGCTGATTATTAAAAAAGACTGCACTGAAAAGCAGTTCAAACAGAAACTTCAGACCGTCCAGGCCTATTCACCTGAAATCGATATTAAAAAAACGGACCTTGTCCATTTAAACGGTTTTTTGATGAAGCACCGCTCCTTTCTGCTGAGACTGCTTGAAAATCAGAACCTGCTTGAACATGAAACTTTTACCGACCTCATGTGGGCGGTATTTCATCTGACCGAAGAACTCGAAACCCGAACGGATCTTGAACATATCTCCCACAATGACATGCAGCATCTGATCGGGGATTTTCAAAGAGTTTATAAAATTCTGATCATCGCGTGGCTGGCGTACATGAAGCATTTAAAGGCCGATTATCCTTTCCTGTTTTCATTTGCCATGCGAACAAACCCCTTTGACGCGGAAGCGACACCGGAGTTCAAATGAGAAAGATAACCTTATTTGCCGCCGGAATTAAAATTAAATTGCGGAGGGAATCATGATCATCCGTTATTTTACCGTTTTTATGATCCTGTTTTTATTCACCGTGTCGGCCTGGTGCGCGGATAAAACCGTATTACTTTCACCCGGCGATAAATTTCCCAATCTAACTTTTCCGGATTTTCTGGAGACACCGGACAAAGAGTATCTTGGCTTGCAAACACCGTTTTTTTCATTTTTGCGAAAGGAGACCTTTCAGCTTGATGAAATAAAGGCGGATATTTTATTTATTGAATTTTTCAACAAGTACTGTACCTCGTGTCAGGTCCAGGCGCCCGTAAACAATAAACTATACAAGTATGTTCTCAACGATCCTTTGCTGCGCGACCGGATCAAATTTATCGGGATCGGCGCCGGCAACAGCCTGCGTGAGGTCACCGGCTTCAGAATGGAAAAGAATATCCCGTTTCCGCTGCTGCCGGACAAGGACTTCAACGGTTATGAAGCGATCGGCGATCCCGGGGGAACCCCTTATATGCTGATTGTTCGAAAAACCGGCAGCGATCTATTCGTTGTTTCCGCGCACATGGGATTGCACAAGGACATGAATTTCTGGACCGATAAACTCAGGACCGCGTTGAACACCGACATCCGTAATTTGAAAAAAGTTAAAACCACTGTGGATTTACAGGATGATCAAAGGAAACTTGATCTCAAACTGACCCGTAATGAGATTATCGGCCAGGTGGAGCAGAGCATGCGCAAGGCGTTTAGCGGTATTTCTAAGACGGATGATTTGAATATTCGCGCGGTTGACGGATTTGACGGTTTGTTTACTGCCGAGGGGGCTTTGGAAAATCGCACCGCTGTGGTGTATTCAAAATTGATCAGCCGGAAACCGGTTTGTGACGTCTGCCACGGAATTCATTTTATCGTTACATTTGACAGTACCGGTATAATTAAAGACATCCACGCGGTACACTTGACAAAATACGGGAATGTCATCTGGGATTCCGCGGATATCAACAAAATCAATACGTCACTGGTCGGTAAACGGATCAGTCCGGCGCTGGATTTCAATTCAGAAGTGGATGCCGTTTCAACGGCGACCATGACGACATCTTTGATTTATAACAGCGTTAAACGTTTGTCGTCATTACTGAAGAAAATAAATATAAACGATTAAAATGATGAAATTTAACTCCGAAGCAGACCGCGATAAAATCATTTCGCTCCTTGAGCAGAACATGAATGATGAATTTGCCGCCACGCTGCAGTATGTCTGTCACCGGATATCCGCCCAGGGGCGAAATCAAACCCTGGCGGAAGCCTTTAAATCGGCGGCCCTGGATGAAATGGCGCACATTCTTTTTTTTTCCGACCTGATCACAAAAATGGGTGGTGTCCCTCGTTTTTCCGACTGGTCGATTGATAAAAGTGATGATATTAAAACCATGATTGAACAGGATATTCGCCTGGAGACTTCGGCGATCGACCGGTATACCCGGCAGTTGGACGAACTGGCCGCGTATCCGGAAATTTATTCCATCATAGAAAATGTGATCATCGATGAGAAGGACCATATGGATATATTTTCCGATTACCTGTCAAAGATCATGTCGAACAGGGCGGATTAACGCTGACCCGTGAGTTCAGCGGTTAGGCAGCGAAAAAATAGTATCGACCCGTAATTAAAAACCATTAAAAAGGAGATCAGTATGAGCAAAACAGAAGAGAATTTAAAGGCCGCATTCGCCGGTGAATCACAGGCCAGAAACAAGTACAATTATTTTGCCAAAGTCGCTCGCAATCAGGGGTTGCATTATATTGCCGAAATTTTCGATGAAACCGCGATTAATGAAATGCAGCATGCTAAAGATGAGTTTAAACTGTTAAACGGCATCGGTGATACCGTGGCGAACCTCAAAGAGGCGATCAGCGGGGAAGATTACGAAACCGTGCAGATGTACCCGACCTTTGCCAGGGAGGCCGAGGCAGAGGGAAATACCGAAGCGGCCAGGCTTTTTTCGCAGATTGCCAAGGTCGAAGAGCAGCACCGGGAAAGGTATAAAAGACTTCTTGAGCGGCTTGAAAACGGAACACTTTATAAGCGGGACCAGCCGATCCGCTGGAAATGCCTGAAGTGCGGTTATATTCATGAGGGCACGGAACCGCCGGAAAAGTGTCCGTCGTGTCAGCATCCCAAAGAGTACTATATGCCCGACAATACGGAACTGTAATTTTATTCGGGTCCTGTCGCTTGTCAGCGACAGGACCTGTTAATCGAAAGGAAAAGCGATGAAAAAATGGCGATGCACCACTTGCGGTTATATCCATCACGGAGATGTTCCGCCGGATCCCTGTCCTAAATGTAAGATGAGCCAGTCGAAAAAGCCCGGAAAGCTTTTCGTCGAAGTTAAAAACTGAAATATATTCACGGAGGAATTCTCCCATGACTGTTGTAACCCTGAAAGGCTCGCCGATGCAAACAATCGGTGAACTGCCTGTTGTCGGTATGGATGCGCCGGATTTCGGCCTGACCGATGAGGATCTGTCAAACCGCACACTTTCTGACTATGCTGGTAAAAAAATTATCATGAATATTTTTCCCAGCATTGACACGCCGGTATGTTCATCAACGGTCCGCCGTTTCAACGAGATTGCTTCAAAACTGAGTAATTCGGTGGTTCTGTGCATTTCAATGGATCTGCCGTTTGCGCAGAAAAGATTTTGCGGCGCTGAAGGTCTTGACCGGACAATTCCGCTTTCCGATTTTCGCACCGGTCAGTTTGCCAAAGATTACGGCGTGATGATTATGGACGGGCCGCTTCGCGGATTGATGGCCAGAGCGATTATTATCGTGGATGACAACGGCAGAGTTCTCTACACCCAGCAGGTTGATGAGATATCACAGGAACCCGACTATGATGCCGCGCTGGACTTTGTCTGATTTTTAAGGGGACCGGTTACAGGTCCCCTTCGGATGCATTGACGGCTTTTTTGACCGGATCTGAAATAGGAATGCTGATCTCCAGGATGCCGTTTTTAAATACTTTTCTGATGTTATTCAGATCGATGCCTGAGGGAAATTTCAGGACCCGTTTGAATCTGTCGTTGGTCCTTTCGGTCATACAGGCGCGGCCCATTTGTCCTTTTGCCGCTTTGGGTAAATTCCGTTGACCTTCGATGGTCAAATATCCGTTACTGTAATTCACATGAACGTCGTTTAATTCAACACCCGGCAGATCCATTCTTAACAGATATCGGCCGTTTTTTTCACGGATTTCCACTTTCGGTGACCAGGCCGAATTTTCTTCCGGTTCAGAAAATTCCTGGTTGATATAATTGATATATTCATTCCAGTTGAGGAGCAAGTCAAAAGGACGTCTTGTTTTAACCATTACGTTTGCCATCATTCTACTCCCTATTGATTTTTTCTTCACTTTAAATATAATCACCGGAATAACAGAGTCAAGATGGCAACATACCGCAATTGACTTATTAAACGCGTAAAGCAGAAAATGAAATTTATTTGTTTTTTCCCGGCGCTGCTGTTGGCCGGTTCCGGCTGTGCGCAACAGACCGATGATTTGATTGAAACGAAGTGCAATTCCTGTCATTCCTCTGCTGTCGTCTATGAACAAAAGAGATCGAAACAGGACTGGGATCGGGTTGTTTTCGGCATGAAATCCAGAGGCCTGGAAATCAGCGAGACGGAAGAAGCGGATTTAAAAAATTTCCTTTACCGTCATTTGGCGATCGAGTGATTTGCAAAGATCAGAACCTGCAGGTGTTGCTGCCGCGTTTCTGAAGATATTTTTGATGATATTCTTCAGCACGATAGAATTTTCCCGCTTCGGTGATTTCGGTGACAACCGGGTCCTTATAGGCACCGCTTTTATTGATCTGCTGTTTCGCATTCTCAACAGTCTGACGCTGTTTATCATTATGACAGAAAATGACGGAGCGGTACTGTGAACCGATATCCGGGCCCTGACGGTTCAGCGTTGTCGGATCGTGTATTTTCCAGAATATTTCCAGCAGTTGCCGGTAGGTGATTTTATCCGGATCATACTTTATATGAACCACTTCCGCGTGCCCGGTATTTTTTGTGCAGACATCTTCGTAACTCGGATTTTCAAGGGTGCCGCCCATATAGCCCACACTGGTTTCAATGACACCGTTAACGTTTTGAAATGCGGCTTCTACGCCCCAGAAACACCCGGCGCCGAAAGTGGCGGTTTCAGTGGATTCCGGTGCCGGAGCAGGGTCTTGAGGATTTTTATTAAACAGATCGACATAATCCGCGTATCCTTCCGCAACGAGACTGTCTTTCGGAATGAAGCGCAGGGCCGCCGAATTGATACAATAACGTAATCCCGAGGGGGCAGGGCCATCCTGAAAAACATGGCCCAGATGTGCGTTGCTTTTTTGACTTCTGACTTCCGTTCGAGTCATGCCGAAGGATTTGTCCTTTTTTTCAATAATCGCGCCTGATTTAACCGGCCGGGTAAAACTGGGCCATCCGGTGCCTGAATTAAATTTATCCACTGAAGCAAAGAGCGGCTCCCCGGAAATGATATCCACATAAAGCCCTTCGGCCTTATTATTCCAGTACGGATTGTTAAACGGTGGTTCGGTACCGTTATCCACGGTGACGTAATACTGCTCTTTTGTCAGCCGTTTTTTGAGTTCTTTATTCCTGGAATCCGGTTCAGCCATCACTGCGACTCCTTTGGATAATAGATAAATGCAAACGATACTGCACAGGATAACACTGAGTGTCAGTATCGATCCCTTGATGGAAAATATTTTAAACATTGATGATTCCCTGTTTAAATAATGGGGTATGATATAATCATACCCCATTTTCCGCGTTAATCAATTTTTACGTTCACTTTTTTCGGATGATCGGGCTCAGGAACCGGAATGGTCAGTTCCAGAACGCCGCTGTCATATTTGGCCTGGATATCTTTTTCGGTCAGACCTTCCGGTACTTTGAACGTGCGCTTGAATGTGCCATAGGTCCTTTCAAGTCTTTGATAATGCTCTTTATTTTCCTCGTGGTCCGATTTCCGTTCCCCCGACAGGGTCAGGTAACCGTTTTCTAAAGTGAGCAGGATATTTTCCTTTTTCAGCCCGGGCAGATCCGCTTTCAGAATATACCCGTTTTTGTCTCGTCTGATATCCACTGATGGATACCAGTCCGATTTTACCCGCGCAGCCGGATAGCTGTCTTCGAAAAAGCGATCGATTTCATTATACCAGCTGTTCAAGTTTTCAAACGGTCTTGTTCTGCGCAATAATGTGAGTGCCATTTTAAATACCTCCCTGGTTTTTTTACTGTTGATGTTAATCAAACAATAAGACCGGAACCCGAAGGGTCAAGTCCTTTCATTGTGTTTTCTACTTTAAATGAATATTTGCTATCTTTCAGAATATGGTCTAACTATATCCATAGGGTTAAATGTTTCCTGAACAATCATTTTTATCTTATTGAATGATAATGAAAAACAGGCTCAAAGACGCGCTCAGTCCATATCTGACACAGCATGCCGAAAACCCCGTGGACTGGCATGCCTGGGGACCGGAAGCGTTTGACCGGGCGGCTGAATCGGATAAACCGATTTTCCTTTCCATTGGGTATTCCACCTGTCACTGGTGCCATGTGATGGCCCATGAATCGTTTGCGGATCCGGAAGTCGCTGAATTGATGAATGAAACATTTATCTGTATCAAGGTGGACCGGGAAGAAAGACCGGATATCGACCAGGTCTACATGACCGTTTGCCAGATGCTGACCGGCAGCGGCGGCTGGCCGTTGACCATCTTAATGACGCCGGATAAAAAGCCTTTTTATGCGGCGACCTATATCCCGAAAAAATCGCGCTTCGGTCGTCCCGGGCTGATGGACCTGGTACCCCAGGTGAAGCGCATGTGGGAAAATAATCGCCAATCCCTGCTGCAATCGGCTGATCAGCTGATGGCGTCCGTTCAGCAGTTCTCGGAACCGGGGGCGCAATCGCCATTGAGCGGTTCTGTCCTTGATTCGGCTTACGAAATTCTGGAAACGGCATTTGATGAAAAATACGGCGGCTTTGGCGGAGCGCCGAAGTTCCCCACCCCTCACAACCTGATGTTTCTGCTTCGTTACTGGAACCGCACCGGCATACAAAAATCCCTGCACATGGTTAAGCAAACACTCATAAACATGCGCCGGGGCGGTATTTATGATCAACTGGGATACGGGTTTCATCGCTATGCCACGGATAAGAAATGGCAGGTGCCGCATTTTGAAAAAATGCTCTATGATCAGGCACTGATCAGCATGGTTTATGCCGAGGCTTTTCAGGCGACCGGTGAACCGCTTTTTATACGGACAGTCAATGAAATATATCAATATGTTTTATCTGAATTAACTTCAGCGCAGGGGGCCTTTTTTTCCGCTGAAGACGCGGACAGTGACGGAATGGAAGGCGGATTTTACCTCTGGCGGACCGACGAAATTCAGCAGGCGTTTTCCAAAGAAGATTCGGATCGGTTGATCAAATATTTTAATTTGGAATCAAATGGTAATTACCGGGATGAAGTTTCCGCTGACAACAGTCAGTATAATATTCTTTATATGGCTGATATTAAAAGCGATCCATCCGGGGATGCAAATTATGGATTGGTCAGTGATGATTCACCGCTGGGTGCATTGCTGCAAAAACTGTGTGAGCTCCGTTCCACAAGAAAACGCCCGTTCAGGGACGAGAAAATACTGGTCGATTGGAACGGTTTAATGATCGCGTCTCTGGCAAAGAGCGCGCGCTCAGGCAACCGGTCCGATCTGGCCGCTGCTGCGGCCAAAGCCGCGAAATTCATCCTGACGCAAATGAAACATCCCGACGGCGGGCTTTTCCATGTTTTCCTGAACGGCCGATTATCGGCCCGCGCGACATTAAACGATTATGCGTTTATGGTCTGGGGTCTGCTGGAGCTTTATGAAGCGACTTTTGATCTTTTTTATCTTGAATCGGCTTTGGATCTGAACCGGTACATGATTGATCATTTTGAAGACACTGCTAACGGCGGTTTTTTCCCGACGGACCATCGCGCCGAAAAGCTCTTGTTGCGGAATAAGGAAATTTATGACGGCGCCGTCCCTTCCGGAAATTCGGTGGCTCTGATGAATCTGATCCGGATTTTCAAAATTACCGCAGATCCGAATTTAGAAGACGTGATAGAGAAGTCACTTGATTTTTTTGCCGGGGATATTGTGCGTTATCCGGCATCTCACGCCATGTTTCTATCCGCGTACGATTTTATTCTGGGCCCGTCCTGCGAGATCGTGGTCACCGGCCGCAGAGATGATGCTGATATCGATACCCTGTTGAACACGATATTCTCTGTTTATTTACCGAACAGTGTGGTGCTTTTTCATGATATCCGCGATAACTCCCGGCGGCTGCGGCAATATTGCTCCCTTATCGAAAATATGAAAGCCATCGACAACTCGGCAACCGTCTATATTTGCAGTAATTTTACCTGTGAACAGCCGGAAACCGATCCATTGCAATTGAAAAAACGGCTTGAATCCATTCGAACGCATAACGTCAGGAACCGCCATGCACCAAAATAACAACCCCGCTCTGGATAAAAATTCATGCTTTAAAGTTTGTACGAAATGTAAAACCGTATGGAAAACCCGGGACGATTTTATCCAGGATCCCGGTATTAAAATTATCGGATTTATGGCCAGCAGGGAAGGCGTTGAGAAAGGGGTATATCTATTCAATCATTTACTGCCGGGCAATGCCTGTAATACAACCATGGGTCTTTTTGTCGCCGATTTTATGGATCTTTATGCGGGGCCAGTTTATGCTGAACTTGAAATGGGCGGTGACAACTGTTCCGGCCACTGTAAAAATATCGATGACCTTCAACAGTGCCGGGCACACTGCAGAAATGCAATGGCCAGGGACATCATTCAGGAACTGCTCCAGCGCAATACGGCACTCAATAAATCCTGATATTTGATAATATGAATTTTACCAATAAAATCACCGCGCTGCTGGGCGTTGATTATCCGATTATTCAAGCGGGAATGGTCTGGTGCAGCGGCTGGCGGCTGGCCTCCGCTGTCAGTAATGCCGGCGGCCTGGGCGTTGTCGGTTCCGGTTCCATGCATCCGGATACCTTGAAACAGCATATTTTCCGGTGCCGGTCGGCGACGGATAAACCTTTCGCAATAAATGTGCCGTTGATGAATCCCGATATTCAGGCGCATATGCGGATGATTATGGACCTGGGAGTGAAAATAGTCATTACTTCGGCCGGTAACCCGGGAGACTGGACATCGGTATTGAAAAAGAACAATGTCAAGGTTATTCATGTCGTTTCCAATGTAAAATATGCGGAGAAAAGCGAGGCTGCGGGAGTGGATGCCGTTGTTGCCGAAGGCGTTGAGGCCGGCGGACATAACGGCAGAGAAGAAACAACCACTTTGTGTCTGGTGCCGCTGGTGAAAAAAGCGGTTTCGGTTCCCGTTATTGCGGCCGGTGGCATCGCCTCCGGCCGGGCCATGCGCGCCGTGATGGTTCTGGGAGCCGATGGTGTCCAGATCGGCAGCCGTTTCGCGGCCAGTTTGGAATCTTCCGCGCACAGCGCGTTCAAGAAAAAGATTATCGCTGCAGCGGATGGAGATACCATGCTGGCCCTGAAAAAGGTCATCCCTGTCCGGCTGCTGAAAAATGAATTTTACGATAATATTCATGCCATGGAAGAAAATGGGGCCTCTGCGGAAGAATTGACTCAGGTCCTGGGGACCGGTCGGACCAAAAGGGGGATATTTGAAGGTGATATCTTAGCCGGTGAACTTGAAATCGGGCAGGTCAGCGCCTTGATTGACAGGATTGAACCGGCCAAAGATATTTTGCTAAACATCTGGAATGAATATCTGGATTCTTATAATATTTGAGATATAATTTAATAAAATGCTCACCCACAATATAAAGTGGTCCCAGATTAAATATCCACAAAATATTGCTAAAGATTCCCATCTACGAATCGATAATATTAAAGTCGGGGGGACAAACACTGCAGGTCTGAAATTTTATGAATAATCGCAGCCTGTCCCGATTTCGGAAACTCGAACCCGCGGTGCTGTTACAGCGGCGGCAGGATCATGATTAAAACCGGCGTTATATTTCAACATCTAATTACCATGGAGGGAAAATGACAAAACATGAATTCGCTGAATTTCTCGAGAAAAACAAAAACATAGAGTGGCAGGATGATGTTGACCATCAGCAGATTTGTTTTCGCAATGTTTATCTGGACTGGTACCGGAATGATGAGCAGCGCTGTACCGCGGTCAAGTACTGGAAAATTGATGACATGACATCCGAAGAACTGCTTATTGAAATCAATCGGGGCTTAATGGTGGAGGGTATTACCCGAATTACCGGTTATTTTACGAAGATAACCAGCTGGAACCCGGGAAAGCGGGGGGAACTTATGGATCGGAAACGCTTTAGTGTAGCTAAAGCATAAATGCCTGTACGTTTGAGATCCACGGGCTGTGCAGTGATGGAAAAAGCCCTTTAAACCACGGGTGAAGTTAATTAAGTTTTTTTTCACCTTCTGCCAGCGAAATTAAATCAGCCTCATTTTTGATCAGGAACCTTTTTTTACCGTCGGATGCAATCAATCCTTCCCGGATCATTTTCGTGAGTATTCGCGAAAGTGTTTCAGGGATTGTGCCCAGGACGGAAGCCAGCTGGCCCTTGGAAATATCGAGGGTGACCTCATTGTCCCGGCCCGAACGCTCTTTAAGGAATAATAAGTAAGCCGCCAGCCTGCCGGGAACTTCTTTCAGTGACAAATCCTCTATCAGGGTCGTAAAACGCTTCAGCCGTAAGGACAGGACGGAGAGCATGTTCAGCGCCAGGGGAGGGTCCCGGCGGATCAGATCAGTAAAGGCATCTTTGGGGAAAAAAAGTGTCCGGCACGCGGTGAGGGCCTGCGCGGAGGCTGGATAATTGATATCGGTAAACACCGCGATTTCGCCAAAAGGCTCTCCGGGATCAAAGATATGGAGAATCTGTTCCTTGCCGTCCGGCGATGATTTGAAAATCTTGACCCGGCCCGACATGGCCACATAAAAGCCGTCGGCATCATCAAATTCGGAAAAAATGATTTCGCCCTTTTGATATTTCCGCGACCGGACAATCGCAGCCAGGGCCGCGTAGTTGTTTTGATCAAGGCCCTGAAATAGTGAGATCGTCGGTATAAAATTTATCGGGTCCATTTTAATTTCCTTGCCGCCGTCGGAGGAGAATTAAATGATCGGGGGTAAATTAATTAAATCAGGCATCAGGGACGTTTGTCGACAGTTTCAGGAATAATCCGGTCGCCGGTCTGAATCGTGCCGCCGGTCAATACTTTGGCAAAAACGCCTTCGGTCGGCATAACGCAGGTGCCGGCCTGATGATAAATGGCACAGGGAGAATGACATGTTTTACCATGTTGACTGATTTCCAGTACCGCTTTTTTGCCGACCCTGACTTTGCAGCCAAGCGGCAGGTCCAGCAGGTTGATGCCCCGGGTAGTGATGTTTTCAGCAAAATCCCCCGCATGCACATCCAGACCAAAATCCTGGATTTTCTCTATGCTTTCCAGCGCCAGAAGACTAATCTGGCGATGGGTTTTGCTGTCTGCGTGGGCATCACCCCTGATTCCCAGGTTCTGAATCAACCGGCCTGAATGAATGTTCTTTTTCCGTGCGCCTTTATGAACGCTGGTACAGACGGCAATCACCCTGGCATCGTTGTTTTCAATCATTGATATTCTTTCCGCTCTATCATTCATTTTTAATCATCCGTAAACGGTGAGATCTCGCGCAGCCGCTTTTCGATTATAAGCATTTTTTCAACAATATATGAAATATCGTCGTCGCTATTGTAGCGGGAAAGACTGAATCGAATCGAACCGTGTACCCGGGTAAAGGGAACACCCATGGCCCGGAGAACATGAGACGGTTCCAGTGAACCGGATGTGCAGGCGGAGCCCGACGAGGCGGCAATGCCCTGTTCGCTTAACAACAGCAGGATAGATTCGCCTTCAATGTATTTAAAACTGATATTGGTGGTGTTCGGCAGACGGTTTTGGGAGTCTCCGTTGACGGAAGCATCGAGGGCCTTTTCAATCAATTCATGTTCCAGCCGGTCCCGCAGTTTTTTGATTTCCCGGTATTCCCGATCGATGTTCTTCCGGGCAATTTCACAGGCTTTTCCCAAACCCACGATATAGGGAATGTTTTCCGTCCCCGCCCGGCGGCCGGATTCCTGGTGACCGCCGACCAGCATTGGTGAAAGGCTGGTTCCCTTGCGAATATACAAGGCGCCGATGCCCTTCGGCGCGTGCAGTTTATGTCCGGAAATTGCCAGCAGATCAAATGGAATTATTTTTGTATCGATCGGTAATTTGCCCACGGCCTGGACTGCGTCGGTATGAAAGGGAAGCCCCCTGCTTTTGACCAGTTCGGCGGATTCTTCTATCGGGAAAACAACACCGGTTTCATTGTTGGCCCACATAATGGATACCAGCGCGGTGTCCGCGTCGATGACCTCGCGGAGTTCGTCCAGGTCCATTTGGCCGGACTTGTCCACCGACAGTTCGGTTACCCGGTACCCGCTGTTCGTCAAAGACTGGCACAGGTTCCTGACCGCGGGATGTTCCACCCGTGTCGTGATGACATGTTTCTTGTCGGGCCGGGCGGAAAGCAGGCTGCGAATGGCCGTGTTGTCGCTTTCCGTTCCGCAGGAGGTAAACAGGATTTCTGAAGGATCGGCATTGATCAGCGCAGCAACTTTTTCCCGGGCCGTGTCCATGTGTTTTTTGACCTGGCCGCCGAACAGATGCATGCTGGAAGGATTGCCGTAGAGATCGGTGAGAAACGGCATCATTTCGTCCCGGACTTCAGGGGCTACCATTGTGGTTGCGTTATTGTCCGCGTAAACCGTCCGTTTGTTCATGACTTGTCCTCCTCGACAACGAGATCAGCGGAGACAAACTCTTTCAGTTTTGCTTCCACATACTCCTTCAGCGTGTATTCGGCACTCGGACAGGAGGAGCACATGCCGCGCAGGGCGACAATTACTTTATTGCCGTCAATGTCGATCAGTTCAATGTCGCCGCCGTCAGCCTTGAGCGCGGGGCGGATTTCCCGGTCTATGGTCTCTTCAACGCGCTTGATCTTCTGAATATTGGTCATGCGCTTTTTCGGCGCTGAGGCAGTGACCGATTTTTCCCGGGCCCCCATGGTGCCGGTAATCAGTTCCTCGATTTTGGCATGGCAGGCCTTGCAGCCGCCGCCGGCCTTGGTATAATTGGTTACATCCTGGACCGTCTTCAGCTGATTTTCTTTAATTGTCCGGATAATTTCATGATCCGTCACGCCGAAGCACTGACAGACTATATTTTTGTTTCTTTCCCGCAGAACATTCACATCTTCGCCGCGGTAATTGGCAATGGCCGCTTCCAGCGCTTCCCGGCCCATGACCGAGCAGTGCATTTTTTCATCCGGCAGGCCGCCCAGGTAGTCGGCAATATCCTTGTTGGTGATTTTTTCCGCTTCGTCAATCGTTTTGCCGATCAGCATTTCGGTTAAAGCGGATGCCGAGGCAATAGCACTGCCGCAGCCGAAAGTCTGGAATTTGGCTTCTTGAATCCGTTGTTTCTCATCCAGTTTAAAGGTTAGGGTTAATGAATCTCCGCAGGCCAGGGACCCTTCCTCACCGATACCGTCGGGATCTTTGATTTTACCGACATTTCTGGGGTTGAAAAAATGGTCTTTGACCTTGTCCGTATATTCCCACATGTTCTGATCCTTATATTTTATGTTATTAGTTTTGATGTGAACGGATCACCACGATAAGTAACGCGTCAAATAATATAAATCTATTAAAATAGTAGATTATGAACAAGGGTTAGTCAAGTAATTCTTTACTGCCCCGTCAATCAACATGGCATCGATGGTGACATATCTGACTTGTAATCACTTAATAATATCTTTTTTTACGCTAAAAGTAAACAGGTCGGGCCGGATGGAGGTTGTCGGGCAGCCGTGCGACCGGAGCATCGGAATCTGGAAATGACGTGTCGCGGGGGATTCTCGAATTATGATTCGACCGTACATCAATTTTTGTCCGCAAGGATCGCAGTATATAAAAGTACAAATCTTGATTTGAGTCAAAGAATTTCCATTGATTGACGGTTAAACTATAAGTAAACAGTGAAATGACAGCGAATATATTTCGGTAAATTGTCTGGAGGATATGATGAAGGTCAAACGGAAAATTATCGAAATCGATGCGGCGCTGTGCAACGGATGTGGACAATGTGTATCGGCCTGCGCGGAAAACGCTATTGAAATTATCAACGGTAAGGCATGCGTGGTGGGTGATATTTATTGTGACGGGCTCGGCGCCTGTCTGAGAACCTGCCCGAAAAACGCCTTGCGGATTATCGAAAGAGACGCCGTGCCATTTGATGGACAGGCGGTCTCTGCGCGGGCGCATCGGAAAAACAGGGAGTCAAAACTGCCGGAAGAAGGGTTGCCGTGCGGCTGTCCGTCGCAAACAGCGCAGAAGCTGATATCGTCCCCGGCCGCCAAAGACTCACAGCTGTCAAACTGGCCGGTACAAATCCGGCTGCTGCCATCGGATGCTGCTTTTTTAATGAGCACGGATCTGTTGGTTGCCGCGGACTGTACGCCGGTGGCCTGTCCCGATTTTCACCGGGACTTTCTCAAGGGCAGGGTGGTGATGACCGGCTGTCCGAAATTTGATGATAATGACGCCTATCAAAATAAGTTTGCCGAAATTTTTCGGACCTGTGATATAAAATCAATCATCATCCTGATCATGACGGTGCCCTGCTGCAGGGGAATGCCGGACATTGTCCTTAGCGCCATGAAACAGGCGAAAATAAACATACCGGTTGACATTGTCACCCTGAGCCCTGAGGGGACAGTGAAAAGGCGCATAAAGAATGCGGCTTAACGGAATATTATGTTTGACGGTCTGTGCGTGAAGACCGGTTGTTTTGGTACCGGCAGCCGAAAGGGTGCACAGGGCAAAATATAATAATGGATAAATAGGGAAGGAAAATACATGGTGCTTGCCGATGCTTTTTCCAGAATGGTGTCCCGGATCGCAGATGCTTATCCGATTCCGAATATCAGCCGGATTTTTTTTCCGCCTTTTTATACCGGCGGTCAGCCCAGGGAATCTGAATTCATGGCCGTGATGCTTCAAAGCAAGACGGTCGGGATCAGTTATGTCCTGCTTCCGGACCGGCGCAGGGATGATTACAACCGGCTCTGCACGGCGGATTTTATTCATCAATCGCCGGTTGATCTTGCTTTAAACTTCGGATCAAAGGATGAAATCGAGAACATGCTGGGCCTGGCTTGCCTTAATGCCGTATGTCAGGAAGTTATGTCAAGTACCTGTTATTATTTGGATAATTCATCAGATTCTTTAGGGCTTTTGAATGTGCAAAAAGGAGACCGGATCGGCATGGTCGGATTTTTTTACCCGCTGCTGAAACGGGTTGAACAAAGCGGCGCTGAACTGGTGATTATTGAAAAAGATGAAAAATATATTGAAAAATATCCACAATTCAATGTTTCAATGGATGGGTCCCGGCTGGCAGACTGCAACAAGGTGATCTGTACCAGTACCACGGTTTTCAATAATACTTTGGATAACGTGCTGTCCAGTTGTTCCGGAAATGCTTTTATCTCGATTATCGGTCCGACAGCCGGTTATTTTCCGGACCCGCTGTTTGATCGGGGAGTAAACGTGGTGGGGGGAACGCGGGTAACGGACGGAGACCTGTTTATGGATCTGATTGCCGCTAAAAAACGCTGGGGACCGGCCACACGGAAATTCTGTTTCCGGCGGGATCAGTATGCCGGATTACCCTTGAAAAATAAAGATAATGCGGATTGATGATGCACTGGGATGAAAATGGGCGAAAACTGGTCGACGAAGTAGCTGTTCCGCCGCTGATGGCTTTTTATGGTAAATATGATGCCGTGAGAAGGGCTTTACAGTTCTGACAGGACCGTGTTTCAGTTGAGACTGTAAAAAAACCGCCCGGGGTTATGAACAGAGTATAAATTTATTGTTCCGATACATTCTTATTTTCGGAACAGATGCCATCGGATTTATTTTGTCTGCATTTCGCGCAGGTATTCTGGTGGTGCGTGCAGTAGAGAATTCTTTTTTCACCATTGGTAAATTTTCCGACATCCTTAACCGTCTGGCTGCACTTGAAATTCGGCGGCGCCATACAGTAATACTTGCCGTCGATTTCGATCCGGTATTTTCCATTGCAGCAAACTTCAGTTTTATCTTTTTCAGTCATGGATTCAATTTATTTACAATAATATGCTATTATAGTGTTTTTCAAAATGAGTGCTATATTCTGAGTGAGCAACATTATCCTTTCATGATTTAATTTATTAATATATAATTAAAAATTCCATGCAAGATAAACCTGTTTTTATATCGGTATGAAGATATTTGCCGTGCTGCCGGATGATTGCAGTGAAATGGACCTTAATTCCTGTCTGCCGAATATGCGCAGCACCGGGGTTCATTATCTGTATTTAAGAAACTTCCGTCAACCGAAATATTTAGAAAATTATATTCGTAAAATTAATCAGTTCGGCATTATTCCTATTATTTCACATAAATATAAAAACGCAATTGGAAATGAACGCTTCGGCATTCATTATAAAGGTTCGGAAGTTGCTGATATGAAACCGCAAAAATCCGCATATGCTGTAATAACAGCATCGGCCCATAACTGCCCGGATGTTCGAAAATGTTTTTCGCAGGGCGCGGCCTATGTATATATATCTCCCGTTTTCAAGCCGATTTCAAAACCTGCCGATACAAGACCCATCTTACCGTTCGCGGAGATTGAAACTTTGACCGCCTGCTACGGGGACCGGATTGTGCTCCTTGGTGGCTTAAGTATAGAACGAATCAATATCCTGAAACACAGATTAAAACATGATTTTTCAATCGCCGGCATCAGCATGTTTTTTAATGCCGGTCATATAAATAATTATCAGATCCAATGACGACCAACGATAAACTGTCCAGGGATGCATATATATCACGGGTCCTGGCGCGGCAGCCGGTGAAGGACACGGAAAAGTTAATGACCGCAAGTGTGGGAATTGCGGGCGCCGGCGGTCTGGGAACGGTGGTTGCGGAAAACCTGGCGCGGGCGGGAATCGGTCAACTGGTGATTGCGGATTTCGATACGGTCGAATTATCGAATCTGAACAGACAGCGGTTTACGCTCGACCAGATCGGGATGCAAAAAGTTTGTGCCCTGGCGGATAATATTAAAAAATTTAACCCTCATGTGGTCATTGAAACGGTTCCGGAAAAAATCACGCCGGCAAACTGTGCCGTAATTTTTTCCCAATGTACCGTGATCGCTGAATGTCTGGACAAGGCCGCTGAAAAAGCCATGCTGGTGTCCGCTCTTCGGGATCGGCTGCCGGACGCGGTGGTGGTGGCGGCTTCCGGCATGGCCGGGACCCGGGACGGGACTATGATCGGCCGCCGCAAATTATCCGACCACTTGTATGTGGTGGGTGATATGAACAGTGATGCGGACAGCGGCATGGGACTTTTTGCCACCCGGGTCGGTATCGCCGCATCGATGCAGTCTCATCTGATTCTGCAAATGCTTATTGGAGTCCTTGAATGATTTTGAAGGTCAACGGCAAAACCGGGAAATTTAAAAATAACATTAAAACCGTTGCGGACCTGTTGTCGCTGCTGAAAATCAAAAACACGGAAAAAATCGCTGTAGAGGTCAACAGGGAAATTATTATTCCATCACGGTTCAGGCAAACGCCCGTTCAGGACAAAGATAATATTGAAATCGTGTCTTTCGTAGGAGGAGGTTAACGTGAAACCCCTGGAGATTGCAGACAGGAAATTCAAATCGAGATTACTGGTCGGTACCGGAAAATATTCCTCTCCGGACAGCCTGGCAGAATCCCTGGCCGTATCCGGAACAGAAATTGTGACGGTTGCATTACGCAGAGTAGATCTGAATGCGCCGGATCCGACATTGCAGGCAATCGATTTCGATAAATATCTGGTTGTTCCGAATACCTCCGGGGCCAGGGATTGTGATGAAGCGGTCCGGTTGTCACGGTTGGCCCGGTCTGCTTCCGGGTTGACCTGGATCAAGCTCGAAGTGACACCGGACCCGGTATATCTGTTGCCGGACCCATATGAAACGCTGAAAGCAGCTGAAATCCTGGTCAAGGACGGTTTTACGGTACTGCCCTATATTCACGCCGATCCGGTCCTCTGTAAACGGCTGGAAGACGCGGGCTGCGCGGCCGTCATGCCGCTGGCATCCCCGATCGGTTCGGCCCGCGGTATAAGGACCGAGGAGTTTTTGAAAATTATTATCGAGCAGTCCAATCTGCCTGTTGTGGTTGATGCCGGTCTCGGTATGCCGTCTCATGCGGCTGCGGCCATTGAACTGGGCGCCGATGCCGTTCTGGTCAATACGGCTATTGCCGCGGCGGATAATTCCGTGGAAATGGCCGTGGCCTTTAAACTGGCCGTTGAAGCTGCGGAGAAAGCGCTGGATTCAGGGCCGGTCAAAGAAAGCGTCAAGGCTGAGGCGTCAAGCCCCTTGACCGGCTTTCTGGATGCGTAGCGGCCGGTTTTTTTATTCCGGTGCCGAAGGGTAACAGTTTATATTGGAATTGGTGTCGCTGGCCGTTTGAATATGGATTGACTTATAAATTGGGAAAAACAACGGTTCAATCCGGTTTACTGTTTATTCGTCAGCGGTTGGCGGAAAGTTATGGAGAGGAAGGATGTCCTTTTTAGATAAAATCGAGAAAATCAGTCTGCCCCGGTTAAAAGCGTCTATTTATCGGACGACCGATGCGGATGTTCAAAAAGTTCTTGCCAAAAAACATGTTGATATCAATGATTTCCCGACACTGATCTCACCGGCGGCTTCTCCCTATATGGAAACACTGGCCGCCTGTTCACGCAACACGACCATGTTGCGTTTTGGTAAAACGATAAAACTTTATGCTCCCATTTATATTTCCAATGAATGCGTCAACGCCTGCCTTTATTGCGGATTTAATAAAAATAATAAAATAGCGCGTATCAGCCTGACCCGGGAAGAGGTTATGGATGAAGCGGAAATACTGTATCAACACGGGTTTCGGCATATTCTCCTGGTGTCCGGGGAATCCAGAAGGAGTGTTCCGGTGGAATTCATCGCTGATATCTCGAAGCAGCTGGCGAAAAAATTCGCCGCCATATCCATTGAAGTCTATCCGATGAATACCGATGAATACTGTTTCCTGGCGCAAAACGGCGTTACCGGAATTGCGGTTTACCAGGAAACCTATGACCGCGGCGTTTATAAAACCCTGCATGAAGGGCCGAAAGCCGATTTCAATTACCGGTTACTGACCCCGGAACGGGCCGGGGAGGCCGGTTTCAGGGAGATCGGTATCGGTGCTTTAATGGGATTAACCGATTTCAGAACCGATTTGACTTGTGTTGTTCTCCATGCGGCTTTTCTGATGAAAAAGTTCTGGCGTTCGCAATTATCGGTTTCTTTTCCAAGGCTCAGATATGCTGAAGGCGGATTTGTGCCGAAAATTGACGTCAATGACCGCCAATTGGCCCAGGTTATATTTGCCCTGCGCATGGTTTTACCGGATGCAGACCTGGTTTTGTCCACCCGTGAACAGTCCGGTTTTCGCAACGGTATGGCCGGCATCGGGATTACGAGAATGAGCGCGGGATCAAGGACCAACCCGGGTGGATATCAAAAACCGGAATCATCACTTGAACAATTTGAAGTCGCCGACACGCGAACGCCGTGTGAAATAGCCGCCATGATCAGTCATAAAGGTCTTGAACCGGTCTGGAAAGACTTTGATCCTTCATTTCTCGCGTAATCTCTCTTTGCTGCTGAAAAAGGAATTATTCCGGTCTGACCAGTGGAGGAACCGGTTATCGACAAAATTATATTGACAGAACCCTATATTACTCTATAATTCTACTAGATTAATAGAAGGGGGCCTGAAATGAAGTTATCAACGAAAAGTCGTTACGGGACCCGGGCGATTGTCGACATTGCTTTAAATGCCGAAACCGGTTCGACGATGCTCAAGGATATTGCGGAAAGACAATCCTTATCACCGAAATATCTGGATCATATATTATCGTCCATGCGCAAGGCCGGTATTATCAAAAATATTCGCGGTAAGGGCGGCGGTTATGTTCTGGCAAAAGCCCCGGTCAATATCACGGTGAAGGATATTGTCGAATCGGTGGACGGTGTTTTTGAACCGGTGGAATGTCTTTCTCATGCCCATCTATGTGAAAAAGTTTCATATTGCTGTACCCGTGACATATGGCATAAAATGAAACAAGCGGTGGATGATGCTCTGGAAAATATAACCTTAAATGATCTGTTGAAAAAAAACAAACAATCCGGTACGGAATCAAATTACTTTATTTAATGACTGGGGAATTGATTATGGCAAAGCTTGAAATAGCCGAAAATATAACCCAACTGGTCGGGAAAACCCCTATGGTTTACCTCAATCGTGTGGGTGAATATCCGCGAGCCAGAATCGCCGCAAAACTGGAAAGCTTTAATCCCTGTTCCAGTGTTAAGGACAGAGTCGGGGTGGCACTGATTGAAACGGCCGAAAAAAAAGGGGTAATTAATTCCAGTACCGTTATTTTAGAACCCACCAGCGGAAATACGGGAATCGGTCTGGCCTTTGCCTGTGCCGCTAAAGGATATAAATTAATATTGATCATGCCGGATACGATGAGCCAGGAAAGAAGACAGTTGCTGTCTGCTTTCGGCGCAGAAATAATATTATCACCGGGCACTGAAGGAATGGCCGGCGCTGTGAGTATGGCAGAAACACTGACCGCGGAAAACCCGGATTACTTCATGCCGCAACAGTTCAGTAATCCGGCAAATCCGCAAGCACACGCGTTGACAACGGCGGAAGAGATCTGGCGGGATACCGCAGGAACGGTCGATATGCTTGTGGCGGGTGTCGGCACCGGGGGCACCATCACCGGTGTAACCGAGGTAATCAAAAGCAGAAAAAGGGATTTTTATGCCGTTGGGGTTGAGCCGGCGGAATCACCCGTTATTTCCGGCTGAAAACCGGGCTCCCATAAAAT
>Ga0272441_10002536_pt1 | contig 36615 bp, 37 predicted proteins | sample SSMProp6N_FD_193582 | JGI IMG/M metagenome (GOLD analysis project Ga0272441, IMG submission 193582) | Marine sediment archaeal communities from Little Sippewissett salt marsh, Falmouth, MA, United States - SSM-Prop-6N | ecosystem: Environmental > Aquatic > Marine > Wetlands > Sediment ...
CTCATTCCGTACTGGTTCGCTCAGACGTTCCTGTACCTCAATGAACTCGTGACGCCTATCGAGTCCGCGACCTGGGGATCAGTGAAGGCGCTGTATCGGTGAGACGCCCGAGCAGAGGGACGCACCATGCGAAGACCCGCTCACTGAGCGGGTCTTCCTCGTTTCGAGGGCCAGCCGCAAACAACCTGCGACGAGTTTGGCGGCACCCCGTCGTCTCAGGGTTCCCTCAGAGCTGCAGGGCCATGTACGACTCACATCGCCGGAGGCCTCGAGAGTTTCAGCCCTCCGGCCAGGCAAACAGATTCTCGGTGACGGTCCTGTAGTTCCCGTCCAGCTCGGGTCGCAGGGCGACCAATGCGGCCAGCCGACGAATCATCTCCGTCACATGGCGGACCTCGTCGGGTGTCAGCGAACGACCGAGAAGTGGTTTCTCCCTGTACGAGAGCCACTTCTTGATCACCTGGTATCCGCCGATGGTGAAGTCCCACCCCTCCTGAGGAACGTTCCGCCAGCACGACACATCGTTGAGGAATACGTCGAGGCCACCGTCGTCCCTCTGCACGAGCTTCCCCTTCCCCGGCATGGTCACGCCTCGTCTTCCCGCGTGCCCCCACCCCGCGGTCACGTCGAGATCGCCGACCTCCGGCCTCGCGGGCTTACCATCGACTCTCTCGAACAGCCCCACGCTCTTGAACTCCCCTCGGACCCGCCCTGATGTGACGCCCGGAACCGGCTTCTCGGTGTCGAGCAGAGCGGCCACCTGACGGCCGAGCGCTGCGGAGGCAGTCAGGAGGCTCTCCGCAGCCGGCATCGGGATCCTCGGCCAGTCCTGCCGAACGCCATCCTCATTCTCAGTGAGATAGGTAGGCGAGTAGCCGATCGCGAGGGCGTGGTACCAGATGACGTCGGCGGCGACCTCGCTGCCGTCGGGGTCAGGGAAGCCGAGGGCCGCCAGGTAGGCACGGGCAGCGGTCGAGAGATTCGCGACAGGATCCGCCGCAGTGTGCTCCAACCCCGGGATCAACGGACCGGCCGATGGCGAGGCTTCCTCCCGCCGCAACCTCATCGGTATGGCTACTGCATCGGGCGCCAGCAGGTGATCATCGCTAAGGCCTCTTGCGATGTAGAACGGCACCCCCTCGGGATCCTTTGCGCGCTTGAATCTCGATAGCAGGAACGCGTTGCCATCCCAACATTGCGCCCACAACGAGGGACGAGGCTCGTTCCAGATCGGGCGGACAGGCGTGAAGTAGCACCACTTGTGATCGAGAGGGCGCAGGCCGGTGTGACGGGTGTGGGCATCGCCTCAGTCGTCGTCCCCCTCGTGCTGGAGGACGAGGATGACCGTCCTCTCCGGCAACGGCCCCTCAACGACTTCACCAGTCTCTCGAGCGTGCTGGATCTGGTCTGCGGCACCACCGATCTCGTTCTCACCGCAGAGCAGTGTGGTGCCGCCGTGTGTGATGAAGTACCAACAGGGACCTGCCCACTTCGACATTCTCTCGAAGACGGTGGTCGCGAACAGCCTCTTGCCGCGTTCAACCCACTCAGGAGTCGGCGCTCCGCGATGCTCGTGGGGCACGTCTCGACCGAGGGGTACCCGCTCGAAGCCAGACCGCCCCTTCCACGATAGCCAGAGACAGCCCTCACCGACCCGAATCTCCTGGGACCAGTCCAGCATGTCCTCTGTGTCCAACTCGGGGAGCAGCTCAAACGCCCGCTCAACAGCTTGTGTCTCCTCCCCCAACGACTCAACCAGCTCCGCGTATGTCTGCCGGATGCGCTGGCGAAGGACTCCCTGTTGCGTCAGAAACTCCCTGCCTGCTTCCTCAGGGCTTCTCCCCGCAGTCAGAAGCCTTTGGAACATCGGGGCCTGACCGTACGTTTCCGCCCAGTCCGATTGCGTCGGAAGCGGTGGCGGGGGTCCGGGACGCAGGGGGCGAACCGCGATTCCGTTGACCCGAAGGGAGTCACCTGGTTCAAGGGTGAGAACGGCGTGCTGGATCCTCTCCCCGTAGACGTACAGCCGATTGTGAGGCGGCACGTCGAACTCACACGGAAGAGCGATGATCTCGCGCTCGGCAAGCTCCAAGCTCCTGGGGCCACCCGGAGCTTCGCCGTTCGCCTCTGCCTGTTGGGGCGCGATGGCGACCATGAGCAGCGCAACCACCAACAGCCAGGCCCTCATCGGACGCTGATCGCTCATAGCAGGCTCCTCTGCACCTGAGTTCGCGGTCGGCTACTCGGACTCGTGATCGGTCGACGAACGTGTCGGGCTGGCGGCGCGGGTGCGCTGGGCGAATCAGCGCCAGGTCCAGTCGACGTGACGCAGGCAGCCGTCGGCTGCGTGCGCCGGTTAGGCGCCCCCGTTTCCCTGCAAGACCACAGGTACACCAAGCAGCTTCCTGAAATCCGCTCGAAGTGCCTCAATGGTCGTCCTGATCTCGCCCTGTCGTAATGAATCCCAGGCAGCTTTCCAGTCCTCATACTTGCCTTCGAACTCACCCGGGTGCCACACATGAATCGAGTACTCCCAAGTGGGCCTGCGTATGTTCTCTATGCAGGTTTCCAGTTGGGAGTCGAGATCCTTGTCCAAGAGAATCCTCGTCTCGTCGAAGTAGTTGAACAATTCGTGCAGCTCACGCATCAGAGTCTGGTGCTTGTCGAGCTTGTCTGCGTCGCCCTCAAACCCAACTGGAGAAATGAAGGCCTCCGCAGCTCTCACGGTCCGGGCGAGCTTCGCGTGGAGTTCCAAGATCGCCTCGGCCCGCTTGGCGTAGAGGCTCCGGAACCGGACCTCATGTTCAAGAAGGCTGCGCTGCACCGCGGCTGCGAGTCTGGACTTGTACTCCTCCAAATCCCGCGAGATCAACAGAGCCATGAGCTTGCGGATCAGCCAAGCAGCGAGCGACAAGAACACCACGCCAAGGCCGAACTCCTTCGCTAGCTCACCCCACATGAGCGTCCTCCACAGGATGACAGCCAGAGGTGGCGCGGCAGTTGCGCATGCAACCGGCGTGACACCGACGTGCGTCGGCAGCGGCCGCTACTTAGGGGGCACCGACGCAACCCACGTCTGAACGACAAGGGCAAGCAGCAGTATCACAAGCCCCAATGATGTGTGTCTCGACGATCTGTACTGCCAGACCCACGTTTGCAGAACGTCTGTCCGCCCGAGTATGTGAAGCTGCCCATCATCGTGACTGCCAGGGCCCTGTTCCGTAACCACCCCGAAGTAGACATCTGCAGCCCTGTAGCCCTCGTCGAAGTCGCTGACCATGCCTCTCTCGACTGCGGCGACCACTGTCCAGTCTTCAGGACGCGGAGAAGAAACGAATCGCGAGATCACACTCTGGAGCTCCGCGAAGCCGGGTTCGTCCCTGCGGATGAACACAGGCGTGTCAACCCACTGGTCCGACGCGGGCACACGCGTTGCCTCAGCGAGGGCATTGAGCGCACCGTTGAGCTGAGCCCAAGGTGAGCGAGTGTCGCGTCGGGCGCGCTCGAAGGGTATGTCGTCACCAGCGATGACATAGCCTCCCGTGAATCCGACAATCAGACCAGCGACCGCAACGACTCTGGCCGCACGCGACCGGCGCGACTCCCGCCGACGCGGCGCCGTCACGGAGACATCACACGCGTGCTGATCCAGGTTTGAGCAATCCAAGTGGCTGTAGTACCTCCGTGGGTGCCCCAAACCCCTCGTGCGTCAGCCGCGGGGGGGGCGGCGGCGCGGGGTGTGCCGCGACCGAAGGCTGCCCCGTTGCAGACCCTGTGACACCCGAAGGCCGCCGGCTGCATGCGCTAGTTAGACGCGCCGCCTCATCAACTCCCGCCACGCATCTCGTGATGGTCTGGAACATAAAGGAGGCCCGTTCTGAGTTGCCTTGCCTTCTTGGCCTCTTCGATGGCGATCATCTCCACGAAGTACAAGAGAGCCGATCGAGCCAGTTGAAGCCCCTCTGAGAGCTCACGTTGGAAGTCGCGAAGCATGCAGTGATCGACGTACGTAGATCTCCTGAAGTCGCCCATTAATGGGTCGTGCAGTACAGCAAAGCGATGAGTCGCCGTGTTGCGCCACGCTGACTTCGGCTTGAGGTAACCGTATTTGCCGAGGTCCGAGCTGACCTCCGCCAACGCAATCACTGCGTAGTTGCCGCTACGGATCACGGCGTCTATCGGCGGCTGCCACGCAGGTACTTCGTGGGGTTCACGCTTCTGAAACCACCTGGTCCTGAAGTAGATTTTCTGGGATCTGCCGGGGATGCCTAAGTAATCGCTGACAGCAACGGCCATCTTGTCTAGAAGATCCATGCAGACTCTGAGCGCGCCCGTGAGCAGAGAGACTGAGACGCCATACCTCGCGTAGTCCAGCGTATCATGATAGACGCCGCTCTCCTGGACAGCGTGGGTCTCCGCTGCGAAGGCGAGATAGCGGGCGAGCAAGAAGTCCGATTTGAGCGTATTGAACATGGCGAACATGGGCGGGACTCGCCCGTTCTCCCCGATCGGCTCGATGATGTGCCGAATCCTGAGGCGATCCCAGAGACGCGCATCCGCGTCCAAGCCCTCTATGGTTGGTGATAGCACGAGTCGACGATCAAGCACGAACCGCTGGTAGTCCGTCAGCTTGTCGGGATCAATCTCCACGCCGGCAGAAGGTTGCGGAAGCGACAAGGACTCCAAGTACTTGACAGCAGCAGGACCTGCTAGGTCTTCCAGCTTGCGTGAGTGCTCTCTAGCGAGAGCGAGGTTCCTCGCCGCCGCCGAGAGAAGAACGTCGCGCGAGCCCACACCTCGTTCCAGACATCGGATCAGGACACGCACAGCGCCTGTTGAAGCGACACCATTCGTTGGGTCGTTTGCGAGTGCGGCCTGATAGCAGTCGTAGGCTTCAACCCATCTGTGAGACCTCCAGAGCGCGTTGCCCAACCCACAGCAGGCTCGAGCAGTGAGACCGGAATCCAGGTTGCTCAGAATGGCGTCCTTGTAGAGGCGTCTCGCCCGGAAGCGGCTTGGTCCTGTGCTGAGGTACCAGTCCGGAGCTGGGGTCTCATCGAGATTAGCCAAACCGCTAAGCCCGTTCGCCAAGGAGCAAGCCAGATTAGGGCGACGGGCCTCGTCGTCTTCGAGGCGTTCGAGGATGTCGACGCCCTCAGCGATGATGTCTGGAGAGCCGGCCTCAATGCCGGCATCTACGAGCACGCCTCCCCTGAAGCCTTGTGTGAAGAACTCACCGAGTACAGGATCCTCCGCCAGGCACCGCACAGCGTCTGCAGCGGCCAACGGGTCGGAATTCATCAGACCGTAGTAGCGCTGAGTCAGCTCTTCGAGCCTTGCTGCGATTGCCTGATCGTAGCGCAACGTCCCATCCTTCTTGAGCGACGCGTCTAACGAGACGCGTTTCAGCTGCGGGCGCAGTGTGGCGCGGGGTGTGCCGCGCGAGCAAAGCGAGCGCCCCCTTGCAGACGCAGTGACGCACGCGGCCTGCGGCTGCAAACGCCTGTCAGACAGCGCCACCTCAACCATCGCCAGCAGCACCATGCCACCAAGGCGGCGGTCCCGCGATCTCAGCTTCGTGTTGTCGGGTTGACACCAGGATTCCGCCTGGAATCGGGTGAACCAGGCGGATGGGGTGCCGTGTGGCAACCTCACCGACAAGGCTGCCGTCAGCTGAGAACCAACGGAAGGACTTCTCGGACATCAGCCCGAATCCCGTCTGACCGAGAACGAGATCACCCTCGCCAAGAATGTCGACTATCGTCTCGAGGCTGTCGCCGCGAATCACGTAGAGACGGGTGCGAGTCTGGATGAAGAGTCGGTCCCCTGTGTCGACAATCCGCTCCGGGGAGTTGCCGACATCGTAGACTCTCTGAGGTTGCCCGTCGGACGACAGCTGGACGACCTTGCCCTTCTCGCTTCCGACGTACACCGTGCCCCCGCTGGCGGCGAAGCTCGAGGCGTGCAGCCAATCCCCCATGCGGTCTGTGATGATGCTGGCCGTCATTGTCAGCTCAACTCCTCCAGCCGTGATCGTGCTGGAGTGCTGCTTCTGCCTATAGCTCACGCCGGTTGAAGGACCGAACTCAAGGTCCGCGGGATTGGTGCCCGTCAGTACCTCGTACGCGTGATTCAGCTCCACCATGCGATCATGGCTTGCTGAGCTGCTTCTGTTGACGTCGGGGTGCCACTTCAGCGCTAGCTCCTTGTACCGCTGCTTGACCTCGTCTGGCGAACACGGGAGTGAGAGGGACATCAGACGCAGGGCCTCTCCTACTTCCGCGCTGGTCCCAGTAACCTCCGATGTGTCGACGAAAGGTTCCCACCCGTCAGGTAGCGGCATCTTGATGCTCCACAGAATCCGGCCAGCGCTGTCTAGGCACCAAGCTTCGTCGTCGACTGTGTACAACAAGCGCTCGCCATCGTGCGAGACATCGACGGAGTCAATGTGTATCCTGTAGCTCGAATGGTCCCACCAGTCACGCGCCAGGCGCCGCACCTCCGGCCTCTTCCCGAGCTCGAGACGGGATGTCTCAAGAAGCTCGGCGTCGAGCGCCACGAAGAGCCCGTCAGAAGACATGTACGCGAACCTGTCGGACGTAGGATTGGATGACCGAACATCGATGTCGTGGTCTAGGGCCCTCTCGTGGGCGACTCTGCCCCCGGCGTCCCGCTTCTGCAGCACGGCTTCCGCACCCGGGAAGCGCTTGCTCCTGCCCCGGCAGTCCTCAAGGACACAACCATCGCGCGTGATGTGGAAGAGGTCAAATGCAGGATCGGGTCGTTCGTCCATGGGTAGCTTGCGCTCTGAGGCAACTGCCCACCCACTCCCGGGTGACACAGTGAACAGGGGTTCCCGCTGCTCTGGCAGCAGCTCAACCTGCGAGTACGGGCACTTCTTGCCAAGCTTCTCGCACTCGCGTATGAGCTTGTTCAGCTTGCGGCGATCTCTGTTCGTGACAGCACTCGGCAGCTCCTCGAAGAGCTCGGCGCACCACTTGGCAGCGATGTGCGGCTTTCCCTCCGCTTCCCGCTTCCGCACGATGTTCCGGTAGGCCCGCGCGCACACCCTCCCGAGGTGTCCAACTCTGGCTTCCGGAGGGAACTCGCGCATGAGGAGCAAGACCTTGTTGTACTGCTTCGCGCCATACGTGTACAGCACCGGCGCGGTCTCTGGGTCTCCGAGGAGCTCGAGCTCGCCGTAGTCTGGCTCCCGGACCTCCCACACATCTGGCGACCTCGGCAGAGGCACATAGCTGATCGACTCAAGAGATATCTCCCGAGGATCTGGCGTCGAGTCCGGCCGGCCGCTGGTGGACACGAGGTCCAGCTTGGACTCACCAGAGTTCTTCTGTGTCCGTCGACGGCCAGAGATGCGGGAGAAGAAACCCATGACGTCACTCATTCCTGTGGCGCTGTCCAACGAATCGCGCGTCAGCCGCGGCTGGGTGGGGGCGGGGCTGGTGCCACTCTCGCAGCCGCCGTTACACCGCCCGCCGTCGGCTGCATGTGCTAGTTAGACGCCCGCGGTTACCAAGTGAGCACTGACCTCTACGTCAGCCCATCGAGAGTAGTCAGAGGATCAGGAAGCCACAGTCCACTCTCATTGGGACGGTAATCCATCAGCCAACGAAGGAGATCGCTCTTGTCCCTGAGTTCAACTCCCATGAGCGACAGCTGGGTCGGCGTGTAGCGTCGCCCGGCACTGAACCCTGCAAGAGACACGATGAGTGCAGCATGCCAGCCGATACGCGGACGTTCAGCCATCATGGCACCGTACACCTTCTCAATGACTTCCACTCCCACCGTGGAGTGGGTGCGCTTGACCTCCACGAAGACCCGAAGTGTGGTGCCGAGCTCATCACTGAAGCAACTAGCGAAGACGTCAGCTGCCGTATCGGTCGATCTTCCTACCAAACGGACGTCGTCGAACCCCTTTGCTGCGAAGAACTCGGCAACGAGGTGCTCGAAGACATCCCAAGGGATGTCAAGTAGCTGCGAATGGTCCTTCTTGAGGTGGCGAATGAGGTCAGGCGTTAGTCGCGAGACCTCTGCAATCACTCTGGAGGTAGCCTTGGGCCGCGCTTCCGGTGTCTGGCGTGCGGCGAAGCGCTCAATCCACCTTGCGTCGAAGGTGGTCTTCGCGTTGCGGAGCGCGAGCGTCTCGGCACGTTTGACTGCGGCAGGGGTACGCCCCAGAAACTCCGCCACGACTTCATGGGACATCGGGGGATTGCCTGAGAAAACCCCGTATCGCATGCGAAGCACCTCTGCCTGAAAGGGAGTGAGCTGCGAGAAGACATGCTTGAGTGCCTGTTGCAGATCGCGCTCAAGCCTCCGCCTCTCGCGAGCTTCCTCGTCAATGACCTCGATGCCAGACTCATGAAGGGCAGTGTACACGTCGTCCAGCACTTCCGGCGTGAAGAGAGAGTTGGGGATGCCCTTGCTGACATGCTTGTAGCTGAGGCTGCGCTGTTTGGTGCCTTCTCGCACCAAGCGGCGTATGACATCTTCCTTTGAACGCAAGACCGGCTCCTTCGCCTCCTCTACGCTCAGCGGCGGGCATCTACCGAACGAATCGCGCGTCAGCCGCGGCAGGCGCTCATCCTCGCAGCCGCCGTGGCACCACCCGCCGTCGGCTGCATGCGCTAGTCAGGCCGCCCCCGTCAACATCAGTGGCCCCATGACTCTGGCATCTTCGCCACGCCTGGACACCGGGACCAGTCAAGCGCACCGTCTGGCCCCTTAGTGACACATCCGCAGTTCGAGGACTCCTTGCACTCGAAGTGCAGGAGCTTCCCTCCGTGGTCGTCCTCGGCGTAGAGGCCGGTAAGATGGGCGGTGCGGCTGAGAACGCGGCATCTGAAGTCCACTCTGCGGTGGCGTCTCTTTGCCGAAATGAGTTCAATCCCTTCTTCGGTCCGTGAGTCTCTGCACAGAACCTGGTCGGCCTAACGAATCGCGCGTCAGCCGCGGGCGCCAAGGCTGGCGCGGCAGGTGCCCTTCCTCGCAGCCGCCGTGACACCGCCCGCCGTCGACTGCATGCGCTAGTTAGGCGGCTATCGAGTGGGCTACCGGAAGTCAGCCTTCACGCGACCCCAGGTGGCGGATTGTGTTGCCGATGGAGAGTCGGGCCACTGACCGGCTGTCGACCAGTGACCTCCGTCACCCACAAGGGCGACCCAAGCTGCACCGTCGTATGTGACGAAGCCACGGGCCGACCAGAGCTTCACGTCTGAGACAGGCACAGGGAGCGTATCGAACCCGGTCCGCTCCCACATACTATGGGCCAACCTCCACGTGACGCCGTTCTCATCGAGCACGAAGACGTCATCGTTGAGGGTAGACATAGCAACGGCACCCGTTAGCGTATGGTCAATGTAGCCGGCCCCCGTCGGAGTCGCCACGAGGTGGTAGCCGAGGGCAAGACACAGCAGTGCAGCAGCAGCGTACAGGAACCTTCTCATCTGTACCCCTCCTTGGAATGCGCCATCGGTCGGCGTCCAACGCCTGCGCGTCAGCCGCGCCAGGCGAATGGCACGAGCGGTGGCTACGTTTCGCCCTAATCACCCGACTCCCGGTCGGCTGGTCCAACTCCGCGGATCGTGAACCCCGGTTTGTCTTCCCACATGCCTGGCCGTACATCGAAGTCCGCCGCGCTCTTCGCGTAGAGGAACCGGTTTGCGGAGTTGGCCAGGTATCCGTGGTAGTGCAGAAGATTGTCCTCCGTAAGCCGCAGCACCTCTCCGTCGTACACGTCATACATGTCCGGCTCTGCGATCGATAGAAGCGCCGTCGGCGATATCGCCAGTTCGAAGACGACGCCCGGTGAACAGAAGCCGAGGTTTCCGAAGGGTCTCGGCTTGCGCTCGTTGTACTTGAACACCGGCGTGTCTGACGTACAACAGCGCTTGCCCTTGGGCGCGAGCGCGACACGCCATGCTCTGTCGAGCAGCAGCGGATACAAGCGCGCTATCTCCTCGATAAGGCCGATTTGCAGTGCGGCGGCGTGCTCAGGCGTTCTTGACTCCAGCCCCTTTTCGAGTTCGGGCGCAACGGGTCCGAACTTCCGCACATGTTCGATGATCATTTTGGGTTGCGCCTCTAACGACCTCCTGAGAGCGGGCCCCCTGACCGACTGGACGGTGATGAATAGCGCGATTGCGTCTCGTTCTCGCCTAGATAGCTCCAGCACTGACAGCGACCCCCGGAGTGTCTCGAATGCGCGTGCGGCCAAGGACTCGAGGCGCTGAAGAGCCGGGTCGATCGTGATGGAGACCTTGTCGCTGATGGCAACTTCGTAGTAGTGGTTCTCACATGCGACGTTGTTCAGACCCGTGCTGAAGATCTTGCTTTCACGCAGATCGTCAACCGCGACTACCTTCTTCTGCTTCCTCTTGCGGGTTCTCACAGAGCAGAACGCGTCCAGATAGAACTGCGGTACGTAATGCTGAGTCTTCGGACGTGACAATCACATCTCCTGTCTACTCTGTGTTGGCGCAACCTAACGAATCGCGCGTCAGCCGCGGGCGCCAGACTGGCGCGGCGGGTGCTGCGGCGAAGCCGCGGCAGCAGTCCGCCGTGGCAGACAAGCCCGACGGCTGCAAACGCCAGGTAGGTGCGATGCGCAGCAGCGAAGTCAGGACACCGATTCACGTGCTCACCCAACAGCGCTCATCAGTTGCGTGTGTCCCGAGGTGAACCGCGACGGACTATCGCCCCAGAACTGTCTTCAACAGCGTGCATGGCCCACTCACCTGCCTCTGTCAGCGTGAAACGCCTTGGAAGCGGAAGAGCGATGCTGTCAGGCCAATCTCGCCCAGACATCTTGTCTCTGAGGACGCAATCGCTGTCAATGAGGTATGCACGAGTGTCGACAAGATTGATTTCCGCCACTGCTCTCCCTGTGCCGCGCACTTTGTTGGCGGCGACGTACATGATTTCTCCGCTCCTCTTCGCGCCGGGTGCTGGCGGAAACACGACATACCAGAGCAGCTTCGCTTGCTCCTTGTCTGAGAGGAAATCAGATGGAGCCTGCGTGTCGCCAGTCAGCGAGTCAGGTTTGAGAGCGAACACGACAGGCGCAAATCCCTTCAGCTTGAGCGTATCTGCCAGCAGGTTGTTCTTGGCCCAGACAACAAGCTCATCCGTGCCATCCCCATCGAGGTCGATCTGCATCACACCCTCGATCCTGCCGCAGTGCCACAGACTGCCTTCAACAGAGGGCTTCAGAGGATCAAGCTTGATCAAGCGGCTCAGCGCCCAACGAGGATCCCTCGCCGTGACGAAGACCGGAGCGCGCGGGCGCGGCCATTCTCTCATGACGTGAATCGCGTCGATTTGGAAGCAATCGGAGCACGAAATCCCGGTGTCCCACAGTCTCTGGGCCGGACCCTCCTTGAAGCAGTCGATGGAATCACCCTTGCGTTCGCCACGCCAGTCGTACACAGTGACTATCCCAGGAGCGTCAGATGCCTCACCCGTTCCGATGATGACCCTTTGCTCCCTCCTAGGACCGTCAGTCCAAGTGGCCACCTCCAGATCAGAGACCCCAGGGCAAGGGATGTCGGTAATCCGGATGCCCCAGCTGTCGTACAGCTCGACGACTGGAGGCTCCCATCGCGCTACGGCCAGCACCGGGGGGACCAAGCCGACGAAGATGCGCCGGGCCCATCGAACCGAGTATTCCCCAAGCACGGCCGTTACCATGAGACTGATAATGGCACCACCTAGACCGCCAAGTACGTAGCCCACAACGGGCTTGCGCAGTCTGTTGCCGACGGTGACTCCGCTCTGGAACTTGCGCATGGCGTACCTCCCTCACTCAGATGGCATCGCACCTAACGACTCGCGCGTCAGCTGCGGGCGATGGGTGGCGCGGGGTGTGCTGGCCGGAGCGAAGCGACGGCCCCCCTTGCAGACCACGTGACATCCCACGACCGTCGGCTGCACGCGCTAGTTAGATGGCTGATCGATTCCCAAGCTAGCGCACAACCAGGAGTTTCTCCGCTGCTTCTCCCTTGTCTGTGTGAACGCGACAGAAGTACACGCCGCTGCCGACAGAGAAGCCTATATCATCGCGTCCATCCCAGACTGCGATGTGTTGCCCCGCTCTCATCGGTGCTTCGCGGCGAAGAGCTCGGACACGTCGGCCTGTCAGTGTGTAGATTCCGATTGAAGCAGCTGAGCATTCCGGCAGGTAGTAGTGGATCACCGCAACTCCGCTTGACGGATTCGGCGCTATCGAGAGCATCTGTAGTCCCCCGGGCAACAGCCCCGGTACGCCGACCCAGCTTGTGATTGTGACTGTATCAGCTGCCATCGCTTCGCTTTCACTGCAGACACTGTTGAAGGCAGTGATCTCGATCACGTGAGTCCCGGATGGTAGGGAGTCAGTCGTCAGGACGAAGTATTCGAGCGAATCATCGAAGGCACCATCGAGCGGAATTGCTGACGACCAGGCCCCCTCATCAACACGGTACTGCACGGAACTGATGGTGTTGACAGTCATGTCGACCCGTGGATTCCAACTCGCCGGGTTCTGATTGTGTGCCGGCAGGTCCCAAGCCACGCCCGAGTAGGCCAGATGACTCTCATGTGTCGGATCAGGGCTGTAAGCATCAATAAACACTGCGGGGGTAGTGTCAATCACATCAGGAAGACCGTCCTCGTCACCATCCCACCAACCCAGTTGCCCTGCACCATACGGGTCAAGCGCACCATCCGCATATGGTGTGATGCCTCCGCGCATGATAGACGGTTCATTGATGAGACAGCCACCCTGCCCACCTCCCAAGACATCAGCGTTTTGGTTCTCCGTGTCCAGGTACCCGCCCCCTTCATCGCAATCACCACAACCTTGGTACTGGTCCAGCGCCCATAGAATGTGACCGGTCTCGTGAGCAGCGACGGCATCCATTTTGGCGATCCCGTAGTACTGGTTGTCATAGGTCATCACGAAGAACGGACCACCTAACCACGCAGCAGCGAACATGCCGTCCGGGAACATGCCATTAGCGTCTGCAAGAGAGTTGGCCACGAACGCCCCGAATGCCCAATCGCATTCGTACGCGGTCCGCATGTCGAGCAAGTAGTCATAGCAGATCTGAAGACACTCTCCGCTGTATCCCAACTCCTGGAGCACGTCTTCGATCCAGATGAAGTGATCACCGAACCCCTCACAGTGCGTCCCCGAGAAGTCCGTCCCTATAAGCTCGTATGAAGTCGGTACGACTCTTGGGGCACCTTGGTCATACACAAAGGTCAGGGAAGCTCCACTCCTGCCGCCCTGTCAACCCACCAATCCATGGCTCCTACGACTTCGGAGAAGACCTCCGAAACCTGCTGTGTTGTCCATGGGGCCTCAGTGCAGCTCTCTCCCATGCATTCCGGGAGGATCAGACCTACTACGATGGTCCCCGCCATGTACTCCGAGGTTGCGTAATAGGTGTCAGAGACACCCCGTGATGGGGTGCGCTCTAGAACATCGTTGGGTATGGGCACCGCGCGCGCGCTCCGAGTAGGGCCTTCTCTCGCCGGTTCCTGGGATCCGAGCCATGCGCGTGCCGCCAGCCACGCCTCTCTGCCGTAGCTTTCAAGAACATCCTCTGGAGCGAATTCGCCGAAGTAGACCTGCTTCACAGCACAATGAGTTCGGAGGGATTCGTCCACACCTTCGGCGATGAGCGCGACATTGGGGAAGATGTGACGCACATGTCCGCCGGACGCCTCGATCGATGAGACAGCGTGCCGAACATCACTGAAACCTGAAGCGTCGAGAAGCACGAAGGCCGAGTGCTGGCTCGCAGGAGCTGCCGGAGACGCAATCATCAGACATAACAGCAGCGCAGTCGCGAACCCAATGGACGTCCTGATCATGACTCGTTTCCTTCCAAGAGGAGAGCATCGACCCTCCCAGGCGAACAGTCATCTAACGAGTCGCGCGTCAGCCGCGCTAGGCGAATGGTACGAGCGCTGCGGCGAAGCCGGTGCAGCACGCGCGACACCGCCGGGAGATCAGTGATGGGCACTCACATGCCAATAGCCTACTGCCAACGGGATGTCTCAGTCAACCCCACCATTGCTGCCAACCACACCCGACACCTGTGAGAAGCAGGATCCCGCGCACGAGAGCCCCCACACTCCGCTCTGGCCTGCAGGGCGCGATTCCGATCCAGCCAGGAGTAGCTTCTTCAGTGCGTGTCCCCATCCGAGGCTCTCAGCCCCCCTTTGTCCTTAGGAAGCGGTATGTCCTCGACCCGAACAGGCTGCGGAACGCCAGCGCGTAGGTACTTCCGGCGCAACCAGAGCGGGTGCCGGCGACCCCGACTTTCAGTACGTGCGAGGCGCCTGAAACAACTTGCCAGTTGCCACTTGCCAGTTGCCACTCGCGGGGAAGCAGTGGCGCGGGAGGATGCAGATGACACGGAAGACTGAAGCGCCCGCGGATGCCGAAAAGGCCCAAGTCAAGGGCCCGAAAGGCCGCAAGGCCACCACGAAGAAGGCGGCAGCACCGTCCGGGCGTCGGCCCACGAAGAAGCGAAAGGTGGCAACCGGGAAGGGTGGCAACTTGCCACCCTCAGGGCCTGCCACGGCAGATGTGCCGGAGGCCTTCGCCGTGACGCTGCCGGGCAAGCTCGAGCACTGGCCGATCGACCGGCTCCGCCCCTACGAGCGGAACCCCCGGACCCACAGCGCCGAGCAGGTCACGAAGATGGCGGCGAGCCTGCTCGAGTTCGGCTGGACCAACCCGATCCTCGTGGACGGGGACTCAGGGATCATTGCGGGGCACGGCCGGCTCCTTGCCGCCCGCGAGCTTGGCATGACCACCGTCCCGGTGATCGAGCTCGCGCACCTCACCGAGGCCCAGAAGCGCGCGTACATCATCGCGGACAACCGGCTCGCACTCGACGCCGGCTGGGACGAGGACCTGCTCGCGGAGGAGCTCAAGGCGCTTGAGGGCTTGGACTTCAACCTGGTGCTCACCGGGTTCGACCTGGACGAACTGCACGCGCTCCTGGAGGACGAGACGGCTGAAGAGGTTCCGGCACCGGAGCCGCCTGAGGATCCCGTCTCCCGCTTGGGTGATCTCTGGATCATGGGTGAACACCGCCTGCTCTGCGGCGACTCGTCCGATCCGGGAGCCGTGGATCGGCTGCTCGACAGCGCTCCGATCCACCTCGTGAACACCGATCCGCCCTACAACGTGAAAGTCGAGCCCCGCTCGAACAACGCGATCGCCGCCGGACTCTCGAGCTTCCCAGCCGCCAGGAACGCGGTGGAGGCCTCCGACGCCCAGGGCATGCACCACCAGGGTTTCGACCTGGCACGCCACAAGACGAAGTCGAGGCCCACCGGAAGGATGCGTCCCAAGGACAGACCGCTGGCCAACGACTTCATCTCCGACGAGGCGTTCGACGAGCTGCTCCTGGCGTGGTTCGGGAACATCGCGCGCGTGCTTCTCCCCGGCCGCTCGTTCTACATCTGGGGCGGTTACGCAAACCTCGCCAACTACCCGCCGGCGCTCAAGGCCGTCGGGCTCTACTTCAGCCAGTCGGTCATCTGGGACAAGCAGCACCCGGTCCTGACGCGCAAGGACTTCATGGGCGCGCACGAGCAGGCGTTCTACGGGTGGAAGGAAGGCGCGGCTCACCAGTTCTTCGGGCCGAAGAACGTGCCGGACCTGTGGGCGGTCAAGAAGGTCAACCCGCAGAGCATGGTCCACCTCACTGAGAAGCCGGTCGAGCTCGCGGTGCGAGCGATCCACTACTCCTCAAGGCCAGGCGAGCACGTGCTCGACCTCTTCGGCGGAAGCGGCAGCACGCTGATCGGCGCCGAGGAGACCGGGCGGCGGTGCTTCATGATGGAGCTCGACCCGGCGTACACCGATGTGATCGTGCTCCGCTGGCAGGAAGCGACGGGCGAGAGCGCGATCCTCGAGGGCGACGGGCGCCGCTTCGACGAGGTCTCGGCCGACCGCAGGCCTGAACGGGGCGTGTAGGCCTTGGCCCGGCGGAAGAAGAAGGGGCTCATCTCCCAGCGCGAGTACGCCCGCAGGCGCGGCGTCTCCCACTCCGCGGTCCAGTACGCGGTCAGCTCGGGCCGCATCACGACCGTGGACGGGAAGATCGATCCCGAGCAAGCCGACAGCGAGTGGCGTGAGAACACCGACCAGAGCAAGCCCCGGAACAGGATCACGGGCGACCCGAAGCAGACGCGCGATCAGGGCGAGCCCTCGCAGCCGATGGGCTCCGGTGGTGGCAACGGCAGCGCGACCGGTTACGCCAAGGCGCGGGCGGCCAGGGAACTCTACCAGGCGCAACTCGCCAAGCTCGAGCTTGACCGCAGGCGTGGAGAACTCGTCCGTGCCGACGAGGTTCGGATCACCGCGTTCAACATGGCCAGGAAAGCGCGGGACCAGCTGATCGCCCTCCCCGAGCGAGTCGCCCCGATGCTCGCGGCCACGGAGGACGCCGCCGAAGTCCAGCGCATCCTCGAGGAAGAGATCGAGCGGATCTGCCAGGAGATCGCGGAAGGCGAACGATAGAAGACTCTGTCCAGGAGGGATCATGATGACCGTGGATCGTCTCCGCCAGCTGCTTGCTGAACTCCCCGGGCAAGCGACCATTGAAACCCAGAACGTCGATATGCGCGGGTTCCTGATCGAAGATCGCGCAACCGGAGGTATCTGGCACATCCGTCTCCCGTGGGACATCCAGAGAATGCCCATACAGGAACTCGTCGTCGTCCGTGAGCCACAGGAGTGACCACGCAGCAGCAGAACGGCCGTGAGGTCTACGAGTCCGCCTACCGAGACGGTTGGCGCCCCGAACCCCGCATCTCAGTCAGCGCGTGGGCGGACGAGCACCGCGTGCTCGGGAACCGCGCCGGGCGCGCCGCGATCCACTGGCATACATCCACCACACCCTATCTGCAGGAGATCATGGACGCGCTGGGGCCGCGTTCCCCCGCGCGGCGTGTCGTCGTGATGTCCGGAAGCCAGCTGGGGAAGACCGAGACCGGCCTCAACTGGCTCGGCTTCATCATGCACAACACACCGGGCCCGACCTTGCTCGTTCGTCCCACGGTGGAGGAGGCGCGGCGGTTCAGCAGGCAGCGGCTCGATCCGATGATCGCGACGACCCCCGTGCTCCGCGACCTCGTCAAGGAGGCCCGGTCGCGCGACGGCGGGAACAGCCTGCTGATCAAGGAGTTCCCAGGCGGCGTGCTCTTCCTCACCGGTTCGAACTCCGCGACCGGCGTGAAGTCGATGCCGATCCGCTGGCTCTTCTGCGACGAGATCGACGAGTACCCGGGCGACGTGGACGGCCAGGGTGATCCCATCGCGCTCGCGGAGAAGCGGACCACAGGGCCGATGTACCCGAGGCGGAAGGTCCTACTCGTCTCCACGCCAACGGTCAAGGGGCTCTCCCGCATCGAGCGCGAGTTTCTCGCCTCCGACCAACGCCACTACTTCGTCCCCTGCCCCCACTGCGGCAACTACGACTGGATCCGGTGGGAGAACATCCGCTGGGAGGAGGGCGATCCCGGCAGCGCGGCCCTTGCCTGCGTGGAATGCGGCGCCCTCATCGAGGAGCGGTTCAAGACGGAGATGCTGGCCGGCGGCGAGTGGCGCCCGACCGCCGAGAGCGTTGGCGAGACAATCGGGTTCCACCTCTCGAGTCTCTACTCCCCGCTCGGCTGGCTGCCGTGGTCGGCGGCCGTCTCCGAGTTCCTCGAGGCGAAGGAGAACCCCATGCGCCTCAAGAACTGGATCAACAGCGTCCTCGGCGAGACCTGGGAGGAGCGCGGCGAATCGGTGGAGCCCGAGAGCCTGCTCGCCCGGGCGGAGAGGTACCCGGCGGAGGTCCCCGCGGGCGTCGGAGTGCTCGTCGCCTCAGTGGACGTTCAGGGCGACCGCCTCGAGTGCGCGGTGAAAGGCTACGGCGCGGCCGAGGAGTCCTGGCTCATCGCGTTCTCGCAGTTCCACGGCGACCCAGGGCGGGAACAGATCTGGCTCGACCTCGACCGGTTCTTGAGACAGGAGTTTACGCACGAGAGCGGGCAGAGGGTCCCGATCACCTGCGTGGCCGTCGACAGCGGAGGGCACCACTCCGAGCAGGTCTATCGCTTCTGCAGGGCGCGAATCGACAGGCGCATCTTCGCCGTTCGAGGCGGCTCCGAGCGCGGCAAGCCCGTCGTCGGACGGCCCAGCAACAACAACAGATACCGCGCGAAGCTCTTCACGCTCTGTGTCGACACCGGCAAGGAGATCGTCTACTCGCGGCTGCGCATCGGGGCGCCGGGCCCCGGCTACTGCCACCTGCCTGAGTGGATCGACGAGGAGTACGTCGCCCAGCTGACTGCGGAGAAGGCGGTGCGGAAGTGGAAGAGGAACAAGGGGACGGTGCGTGAGTGGATCAAGACCCGCGAGCGGAACGAGGCGCTCGACCTTGAGGTCTACTGCCTCGCGGCGCTCTACATCCTCGGGCCGGCGTTCGTGCGGTCACTGCCAGAGCGCGCGGCCGCGCTGGCTAGGAAAGCGAAGGGTCGGGCACCGTCCGAGCGTGGGCCGGCCGGTCCTGTACCAAAAAGAACCGGCTGGATTGCTGGCTGGAGGGGATGATCGCCACCGACTCTAGAACCCATGCATTGCAATCAGGTGATGAACGCGGCAACCTCGATCCGACGCGGCCGGAAGGAGCTCCTGCCATGAGAGCACGCGGATCGTAGAAGACAGCTCGCTTAGCTTCTTGGCCCATCCGTACGTCGGGTTCCCGAAATAGGGATTCCTGTCATCGTACAGGAGAGTCCACGTAGCCGTCGGATTGAGGGCGCGGGTCTCAGCCACATTGTGCACCATCTGATACGCCGCCCAGATGGGGCAGGTGATCGGCGGTGCCGGAGGAGCTGCGTTCAGCCGGAAAAGCTCAACTGCAGCATCCCAGTAGCGATCAGCAGTAGCCCTGTTCGCCAACGGTTCGCCCATGGGACAGCCACGGTGAACTCCGTCTCGCGGGCGCCAGCTGCCGTCACACCGACCCTTGCCAGGATAGCTGCACTTGCCGAACCCCTCCTCCGTGAACTTGGCTTCCAGAGTCGCTACGACCTCATTGGTGCGACTCCGAAAGGTCACATCGAAGTTCGTGCGCCCGTGTACCTCCTCAAAGCCGAGGCTCACGTCGTGCATGCCAATGACGAGATGTAGGGAGTCCGCTGCGGCAAGAAGCCCCATTACCTCGACGACGAGGGCCTGCGATGACCTCGGGCTATAGCAGTCCGTGTGCCACGCGTCCCCTGGCACCTTGGCAGCTAATCCTCCCAGTCTCTCGTACATCAGCGCCGCCCTCTGCTTGTCGTCGATGCGTCTTGACCGAGGGCGTCCGTTCTCGTCCACATCGGGATGCCCCGCGGCAAGCCACAGCCCATAGAGACGATCCATGTAGCGCGAGTAGCTCGCGCCGCAGGCAGCCTCAAGCTCCGATGGGGTCAAGAAGTTCATCAGACCGCACCGGCAGTGGAAAGACGTGCAGCGGCACGCAACGTCGTCACATCATGCACCGAGGAACCCATTGAGCCGGTCCGCCACGAGCGCCCGACGGCGGGACAAAAACTCCTTGTAGGCGTCAACCGTGAGAGTCTCTGGATCGGTCGGTATGCACTGCGCCTCGAAGACGGACAGTCCCGACTTCTTGAGTATCTCCGGGAAGTACTCGCTAGGCGTCTTGTCACTAATCTGGCGATTTGTCTTCCCCGAGATGAAGCAGAGGTTCGCAATGTCATCTGCTTCGCGCCCAGTGTAGGTACCCTTGAGAACAGCCTTTGGGAAGATGTGATGGAACTGCAGCTTGTGTTGAGCACCGGAATGGTCAAGGGCAATCGCGACCTGTGATCGCCAGTCTTTGGCTCCCCCCTCGCGGAATGCCAGGAACATCGTCTTGAACAGCGCGCTGCGCTGGCTTCGCCCTTCAAGTTCCTCGGGAGCTACATCCAGACGACCAACCTGCTGCCGGAGTTGGTCGACAAGCTCCTGCGCTCCTCCGCCGTCCCGGAGAATCGCTAGATCCTGATCCAGAATCGTCTCGCTAGACCCGCGCGAGTAGCGGCCCTTGGCATTCGCCGTGAGTGTCCAGTGCCTCAGGAGATCGGACTCTTCCGGAGAGAGATCGTAGTCGTGCTTGTGCCCATGGAAGCCCAGTGCGATGACAATGAAGGGAGACGACATGAGGGCCGGGCTGTCGATCCCCACGTTGTTCTTCAGGAAGTTGATCGCGAACTCCATCCCACGGCAGCTCTCCTTCCAGCCACTCTTCAGCGCACCCAGCCTCAGCCCTCCAACGGTGCGGAATCTCGACTGACCCGTGGTGAACGCCACAAGGTTCTTCAGATGCAGGCCGAGATCCAGATCGAATCCATCCTCCTGACACTGGCTCTGGAAGGATTCAAACACCTTGAGCGAGTTGCGCCACTTGGCGGTGATCTGGGCCAGCGCCAGATCGGAGCTACGCAGCTTCGCGCCGAGCGAGTTCACGCGCACGAAGATCTCTGTGACTTCGTCATACGTGAGCCGTCTCTCAAGGACGTCCATTCGGTAGACGTACTTCCGAACCGCCCGCAGGCGCGCAAGCCTCTGACTATAGCGTTCGTAGTTCGGATCCTCGAACCCCGTGACACCTGCGCGCTTGAGAAACTCCTTGTCGCTGTCAGTCTTGAAGACCTCCGATACCTTCACCCACTGTGGCAGCCGTTCGAGCTTCCGGGTGGCGACCACGAAGGTCATCTTGTTGAATCGCCTCTGCAGTTCGTCTTCAGTGGAATCGACCTCGTCCTCAGTTCGGTCGACCTCCTCCTCATCGTCGTTCCCATCCTCATCGACCTCTGTAACCACGTCCAGTTGCTCGGGATGCTCGAGGTTGAACAGCAGCTCCACTGGCCGCTTGCGTCCACGCACCTTCACCGGCTTCCCGCGGATCACCGCCCAAAGCGAGGTGAGGCGTTGCTGTCCATCGAGCAGGAGTCTGGTGGTCTGGTAGGGATTCGACTCCTGGCTGACGGCCATGTCCTGCAACGGCACCTCTTCATCAGTCTCCCAGACGAGAATCGCGCCGGACGGGTAGCCACGGTAGAGCGAGTCGAAGAGGTCGCGAACGCGGGTTGACCGCCAGACGTAGCGGCGCTGCATTTCGGGTAGACGCAACTCACCACGCTCGATCATCCCGACGAGTTCTTCCACAGAAGCTTCGGCTTTTGCCATGGTCGGATCCCTCTCGCTATATCCACTGCGTGCAAGCCGCCCGATTGACCCGCCCTCGTCGAGAGGCAGCAGGATGGCTCTCGGTGAACCAGGCGGGGCTAGAAGCTAGCCGGCACGCGAGTCCGCAGGCATCACGACGCAGGCGAGGTGTCCCCATTCTTGGGCTGAAGGGACCCTTCTGCATACGGACACTCTGGACATTCGGTGACTGCTTCGAATGAGGACAATGCTGTACGGATTCTACTCCCTCGAGAGAGGACCTGCAACGCTCGCCGCCAACGGAGCGGCAGTTGACGCCTACTGTGTCCTGGCTAGCACGATGCCAGCCTGTGGTCCCGCCAGGACGCCAGCTGCATCAACTGAGTCTGAGATGGCCGACTGGCCGTCGGCATGCGGCGTGGGGCTCCGCCCCTCTGTCCGAAGACGCGCCACCCTGCGACCGATCTTGGCCACGCTAACCCCCTGCGAAATCTCTAGTTACAGCGTCGATTCCCCTTCCCATCCGGCACCCCAAGCTCGTCACTGTGACTGCGCCGGCATGGGGCCCGGCGGAGCGGAAAGGAGAGGCAGCATGAAGACCACAAAGGAGCTGTTCGACGAGAGCGTGGAACGCGGGGACACCCGGTTCGCGGAGAGGAAGGAGATCGAGGCTCGGAGCCTCAGTGTCCGGCTCGAGGCCCAGCAAGCAAGCGAGGATGCTGACCAGCACGCTCTGAGCGCGGTCACTTCTGAGGCCCTTTCAACCGCGGAGCGGGCGATCCACAGAGTCGATCAGGCGTTCGATGCGCTCGAGCACCTGAGGCTCGAGCTCATCCAGATTGCCATCGGGGAGCGATGGCACCAGGTCGAGCGCCCACCGCACATGTACGACCTCGCCCGCGAGCTGGGCGAGCTCACTGCTTTGCTCCAAGTCCGTGAGGTCCTCGCCCAAAGAAAGGAGACCCGATGATCCGGCAGGCCAGCTGGAACGACATCGACGCTCTCGAGGCGATAGACAAAAAGGTCGCGAAGATCCGCGAAGCTCTCAACGCGGTTGCGGATCTCGACGGGGTGAGCGACGCGCTCGCTCTGGCGGATCAGCTCGGCGAGGTTGTCGCGGACATCGCCGCGAACATCGAGCTGGAACTACACGAGCGCCGCGCTGAGAGAAAGGAGTAGACGATGCGCTACGGACTCGATGACAAGCTCTGGGTCGTGGTGGACCCCACGCCGCAGAGCACGCTCGGGGACATCCTCTTCCAGGCGTCGCTCAGAGACTTGAGCCTGCAGTTCAAGGGCGGGTTGAGCGTGGATGAGAACCCGACGCTCTTCACCGACGAGCAGGAAGCGATTGCCGAGGTCCACCGGAGGCTCGATTCGATGCGGAGCAGGCTCGACAAGCTGGCGGACGATCTTCCGGAGTCCTCCTCGGAGGCGACATCATGAAGGCCAACGCGACTGCACGCTTCGGCTTTGAGGCACACCAGGTCTTCTGGAACGAGCGTGGCAGCATCGTCTGCGCGTGCTGCCACATCCCCTACCCGGGATCAGACACGTGGGTCTGGGAGCGCTGGGAGGAGATCACACCGGAGATGATGGTCGAGATCGACCGCGAAGGCGGTCACGTGGCGTGCGAGGGCTGCGGCAAGGAGCCGCGCCGGATCGTGCGCTGAACCCAATGGGAAGGAGAAGCGAGATGGCCAAGTCCAAGAGCACGAAGAAGACGGCCAAGGCCCGGAAGCCCGCCGTCAAGAAGGCGGAGAAGAAGCCGCAGCGCGATGAACTCTGCGTGTTCGCGTTCCGCCTGACCCCAAAGGAGCGCGAAGACATCCACAACGCCGCCGGTCCTGGAAAGGCCTCGAAGTTCGTCAGGACGCTCGCGGTCGCAGCCGCCAGGAACGACGAGGCGGCGGTCAAGGCCATCATGGAAGGGGTGCAGACGAAGAAGTAGAAACTCGCACATGCTCAGCCCGAGGGCCTCTCGAAGCCGGGAGGTCTTCGGCGTTCATGGACGGCCCCCGCCAGCGACCTGCGATCGATTCTGTCAATTCTGTCCACGATCTCGAGCCTCCGACGAGGTTCACTTCCTACCTTTCGCTCTCCGTTGGCGCCACGCCTTCGCCCTGCACGCGTCGGAGCAATAGACCCGCTCGCATCTGGCCTTCGCGTGGCGCCCGCGCGGCAGCCTCGCACCGCAGACAGGACACGTCTTGAACGCACAAACGCGCGCCCGTTGAGCGTTCGCTGGCGTAGGTAGTGTCACCGTAAGGCCCACGGCGCGATCGTCGCATGGTGAGCGTTCGCACATCGTCACTCGTCTCCCAGCATCCGAGCGTCGAGCGGTCCGCATTGAAACCTTCCCCGTTTCACCCCACCCCTATACACACACATGCTAAAAGGGGGGTCTATACGAGCGTGCAGGGGGGTAGTGAAAGAGAGAAAGATAGAGAGAGTATGTAGTTCTAGGACCCTTTCGGCAGCTAATCCTTCACTATCTTTCACGGTTCTTCACCTTCCCCTCGAACGCCATCTGGCAAGAATCTTCCACACTTCACCAATCTCCCACGTGAGCTATTCCGCCTTCGCATCGCCACTCCCCACTTGCGTTTCGTGGTCGCCCGGGAGGTCGACCAGCCGATAGAACCGGCCCGACTTCGTGGCCGTCGCCTGCGTCCGGACGATGATGTCCCCCCGCTGCTCAAGGGTGTTCACGACATCCCCGAAGCTCTTCGTGTCCATCTTCATCCGCTTCAGAAGAACGCTGTGCGGGAGTTCCTTCCCAGGCGCCGCGCGGAGCTTCCGCAGGAACTTCAGGCACTCGGCGTGGAAGGGGTTGTCCGCCACGTGCGACTCGGCCATGAAGAGCATCCGTCTGGCCTGATGGATGACGAACCGGCCAGCCCATTCGGCGGCTGCCGTACCGATCTTCGGATCCAGGTAGCTCTCGCTTATGGCGTAGACCAGCGCCAGCTTGCGCGCGTGTTCGCTGGCACGTCCCCAAACTGCCGTCCCGACCGCATCGCAGGATCGCTCGGCCTTCGCATACTCGGCCTCCGCCTCCAGCCGGGTCTCGATGAGGGCGCTCCTAGCGCCGTCGGTGTGCGGCACGACGCGTGGTACGGGGTGCCAGTTCGAGAGGTTCCCTGTGCCGCACCGGAAGTCCGCCCACCATTTGGCGGTCTCGAGCACGCGTCCCGGAAGCGGCTGCACGCCAGGCTCCTGTCCCGGACCACGGTAGCCGCACTCGAGGACGATCATGCGGGCGAAGAACCCGTTGGTGAGCATTCGCTCCGAGAGCGCCTCGTAGTAGTGGTTTGGGATCGCAGTGCCGAGTACCACGAGACACGGCTGGTCGATCGCGCCGGGTGAGTCCTTGCCGGCCCTTCTCCGCATCGGGAAGACCGAGTTCGCTGACGAGTACATGGTCAACATCGTCCCCATGATGTTCTCGTGCCTGGCGTCCCGGGCCTTGTTGATCGACTGGAGCATCCCGTCGATCTCGTCGGTCTGGAACAGCATGCAGGGCTCTGCGAAGAGCGCGTCCTGGAGACCTTCGCCCGAGGCGAAGCGCCCGCCGACATGATCGGACAGCCCGACCGCGTGGAGGATCTCCGTGTTGAGCTTCCGTGGGTGCTCTTTCCCTGCGGATGAGTGGGCCAGGCCGAGCAGGTACACGTTCGTTCGGTTATCGCCCGGGTCGCGGACCTTGCGCCCGGCAAGCACGGCCTGAAGCGCGAGCGCGCCGGCGAACGCCATGACCGGGTTCGGGTACGGGGCCGTCTCCAAGCAGTGGTCCATGACCTCCGAGACGAAGCCGGGCACGCGGAAGAGCTCTTCCGGCATCGGGCCGGGATCCGATGCTGCAGGCATCGTGTCGTCGGGAGGCGCCACGTGCTCCATGTCCTGCGCCCAGTGGTTCTCGGCCACGGCCACCGCAACCTCGTCGGGCTGGTAGCGCGAGACGCTAGCGGCGATGCGCTCCACTTCGCCATCCGGCAGGGGCGGCCGGCATCGATCCTCGTTCGCCCGGACGAGCGCCGCCAGTATTTCTTCGCGGCTCATGCCCACCCGGCGCATGGTCCCGCCGAGTCGCGCAAGGGTGGCGTTCCGTTGGCCCGTTGGTATCACGTTGCCATCCGGCGCGAGATCGTCGCCCAGTGGCGCCCTGTGTGCGCCTGTGTGCGCCCCGTTCGCGCCAAGGGCGTCCAGCTCGGCCGTGAGCCACTCGGGCGGCTCCGGCAGCGCCGCGACCTCGTCGAGCGTCGAGACCTCACCCCACTGATACCCCTTCCCATCCACGACCGAGGGCGGGAGCAGGATGTAGCCCCCGTTCGCACGCGTGTCGACCTTCGGAGCGATTCTGCCCGCGGTGTTCCCCCACTCCCTGCCGGGCGGCTGGCGGAAGATGTAGTGGCGGCCGCCGCGCGGGGTGAGAGACATCGCGCCGCTCGCGAGATCCAGAACCTTCGCCGGGTCATCCGGCCATGTGTTGTCCGCGCCGTCCACGTCGATGACGAGCAGACCAGCCGTCGGCATGGCCACATTGGCGTCGGGGTGTTGCTCCCACCACGCCTCGATCTGAGCGCTATCGGTCGTCGCATTCTTGAAGCCGTGAGGAGTGAGCGGCGCCTTTCCTCCCGCTTCGCAGGGGAAGACCGGATGGCCCGACTGGGCGTAGCGCAGAGCGGCGTCAAGCAGCATGCTCAAAACGGCACTCCTCCGTCCCCCGCGTACGCGGGGCACTCATCACCAAACAGGTCGTCCCAGTCGTCGACGGCTTCCGTCCACGGAGGCCTTCCATCGAGCTCGTATCCGGTGATCGAGTCGTACTTCTCCCCCACAACGCTCCGCACCGTGATAGACCTCGTCTTACAGAGTGCTCCGGATTGCGCGAGCTCCACGGCTTCTTCCGCCGACTCGGGAATCGGCGCGTTGGAACGGCGGCGCCACCATGACTCCGCCTTGAGGCGCGGCCACCCCCTGTGCTCGAAGCAGATCCATTCAGACTGGTACTTGCGGAAGCCGATGCGGTACTCGACCCTGAGCGTCCTCGGCGCGTCTTCGGGAGCGCCACGCTTGTGGTGCACGTTGTAGTAGACTGCCTCCACAGGATACACCGTGGTTGAAGACTCGCCGGAGAGGATGCCCTCCGTCGAGGCCGTCGCGTCGTGCGTCTGGCGCTCCGGCGGCGGGAACTCGTATCCGCAGTCGGGACACACCGCGTACCCCGCCGCGATGATGCTCCGGCACTCGGGGCACTGCTTCGCCGGCGCCTCGCCGTTCCCGCGATGGTTCACGTTCTGAATGCGGATGGCGTCCACGGGCCCGTGCCGCAGGACGTTGCCACCGAAGTCGAGAACCAGGCAATTGTCCTTCTCGTCATGGAGCCTGAACCCGCGCCCGACCATCTGGTAATAGAGCCCGGGCGAGAGCGTCGGACGGACCATGGCGACGCAGTCGATGTTCGGCGCGTCGAAGCCCATCGTCAGCACGTTGACGTTCACCAGGTACTTGAGCGACCCGTCCTTGAAGCTCGCCAGCAACCGGTCGCGCTCTGCACTGGCGGTCTCGCCGAACACGGCCGCTACGTCCGCGCCCGAGATCTTGCTAAGCACCGCAGCCACGTGCTCCCCATGCCGCACCCCCGCCGTGAACACGAGTACGGACCGGCGATCCCTAGTCTGATCGACGATCTCCCGACAAGCGGACTCGACGAGCTCGTCCCGGTCCATGAGGTCCTCAGCCTCGCCGGCGATGAACTCACCCGCGCGGACGTGCAGGCCCGATGTGTCGATCGTCTCGCGGCTGCCCTTCGTGACGAGCGGGCAGAGGTAGCCCTGGACGATCAGCTCCTTGACGCCTATCTCGTAGCAGACGTGGTTCAACACGTTCTCCGGCTCGCAGATCATGCCGCTCTTAATGCGGAACGGCGTGGCCGTGAGTCCGATCACCCGCACGTTCGAATTGACGCTCCGCGCGTCCTCGAGGAACGAGCGGTACATCCCGTCGCCGTCCGGCGGGATCATGTGCGCCTCATCGATGATGATGAGGTCGAACGCGTCGAGCTCGCAGGCACGGCGGTAGACCGACTGGATGCCGGCGACGATGATCGGGTGCTCGGTATCGCGGGACTTCAGGCCGGCGGAGTAGACGCCGGTCCTCATCCACATGTCCGGCGCGACGACGTGGAGCTTCTCGACGGCCTGCTCGAGGAGCTCGCGGACGTGCGCCAGGATGAGGACGCGGCCGTCCCACTGGCCCACCGCGTCCTTGCAGACCGTGGCCATCACGTACGTCTTGCCTGATCCCGTTGGCAGCACCACGCACGGAGCGTCGTCCCGCTCGCGCAGGTGCCGGTAGACAGCCGCTACTGCTTCCTCCTGATACGGCCTGAGTTGGAGCATTCACATCCCCCCGATGCGGACGATCGTGCGGCCTCCCGGCACGGATCTCCGCTTCTCGATCCTGAGTTGCACGATCTGGCCGTCGTCATGGAATGCGCCTCCGTGTTGGAGCGCGTCCAGCAGAGCCTTCTGGACGTTGTCGATGTCCCTCCTACGGCGGTCGGGCGGATAGACCTCGATCTCCAGGCGGAGCGGCCCCGCGAGCGGCGTGACCTCAGCCGCCGCGAGGAGCGAGCAGACAGTCCGTCTGAACTTCCGCCCCTCGCGGCTGATGAGCGTCCTCCGCCCCACACGGCGGTAGTAGTGGTTCACCGAAGGCGGATATGGCAGCTCGAGCTCGGTCACCGGCGGGCCCACGGTGGCGTATCCGTCGCCTCCTGCTGGGGGACCCCGCTGACGGCGTCCTTCTTCGAGTAACCCCGGATCTCATTGACGATGTCTCCGGTGTCCTCGCGCCGTTTGCACTTCACGGACACGAGAAGCGGCAGGTTGTGGAGCTCGACCGAGTCTCTGGGCTGCATGATCCCGACGGCGCGGCAGATCGCAGAGAGCTGCCCACGGGCTATCTGGACGGCCAGGGGGTTCGGGTTCTCGAGGTTGAGCCTGGACCAGAGGAGGCGGTTTTTGTAGGGCCCCTCGACCAGCTGGAACTGAAGCTCGAGGTACCGTCCGTCTCCGCTCTTCGTCGACTTCATGTCGCTGTCAACGATGACGGCGAGGTACTTCCCGGCTGGGATCGGCTCGAAGTCCGCCGCGGGGTCCACGTTGTTCGCATTGAAGTTCCCAAGATCTGCCATGGCTACTTCGCTCCTTTGCTCTTGTCGTCCTGCGGTGCATCGTTGGCTCTACGGCTCAGGTGGCGGGCGTACGCGATCCAGTCCAGTGGCATCTCCTCCGGCAGGTTCAGCCGGTTCTTCGCAACGTGCGCGGGGCGCTCAACGGTGCGAAGAATGCGCTCGCCGGTGCCAATGCCGTGGGTCCGCTTGCGGTTGAAGCCCTCGTCGGTCTGCTTGGTGTAGACCTTGAAGTTGGCGAAGAGGACCTCGTCGCACCACTCCTGGACGATCTGCGACGCCAGGCGGTGGAGGCGTGGGACGTAGCGGTCGTACGACTCCGTCTCCGGGTTCTCGAACCGCTCGATCCGCGCGTGGGCGATCAGGACAACCATCATGCCCCTGTCGTTCCTGAGCGCCGTCAGACCATCGAGGAACTCGCGCCACTGGGAGAGGGCGAAGACGTAGCCCTTCGCGTACCCGATGTCCTCGATGCTCTCCACGTTGCGCTTGCGGCAGACCTCGGCCCAGATCAGCCGCTCGAGCCAGTCCAGTGAGTCCACCACGACTGTGCGGAATGCGTGCTTGTCGGTATAGAGCTCCGACAGGGCCTGCATGGCCTCATCGAACGTCGTGATGAGCGGGAACTTGTCGCACTCGATCTCGCCCAGCCCGTCCTCGGTCTGGATGAAGACGGGCTTCGGCGCGTGCGAGGCGAAGGTGCTCTTCCCGACGCCGTGCGTCCCGTAGAGCATGAGCCGCCTCGGAGCCGTGCTCCGCCCGGTCGTGATCTGCTCCAACAGCTTCTCCATCTCCTCACAACCTCCTCTCTTGCATCGTGATGGCGGCGTCGGACGTACCCGGCCGGCCGGCCGCCCGTGTCTAGATCCAGTCGAACTCCCGGATGGCCTCGTACCCCGTGGGCCAGTGGTCCCGTTCCCGGTACGTCTTGAGCCGTGAGATCGCCTCCTCGTTCTCGATCAGCCCGAACTCCAGCACGTTCTCCCCCATCAGCCACACGCCGCAGCGGTACGGCTCCCGCTTCTCCACGGCGATGACGTGAACCGGAAGGACGGTCCCGGCGACGCAGACCACGAGGGCCCGGTAGAACGCGAGCTGGTGCGCGTATCCGTACGAGCGCGCGTCGGTCTGGAACCAGTCGAGGTTGTCGCAGGTCTTGAACTCCACGATGCCCCGGTGAGGGTTGAGCCAATCGAGCCGGGCCTGGCATGGCACCCCGCAGTACTCCGTCCGGACGACGCCTTCCGGAACCCCTTCCGAGAGCAGCGCGGCCGCGTGCTCGTGCCCGCGCACTGAACCGCTCATGTTCTCGATGAGAACCGCCTGGGCGTCGTCGAGCACGGGCTTCCCCTGTGCCTCGGCCCACTCCTGGAACGCCTTGGTGCGGTTCCCGAAAGGCTCCCCTGTCTTCGGGTTGATCGGACCGCCGAACGCGTACTCGCGCTCGTAGGCCTCACGGCCCTCGAGGACAGCTGTGTGGGCCGCGCGCCCGATCAGGTAGGCGGGCCGGTCGTCATCCTGCACGAGGCCGAGCTGCTTCTTGTGGTAAAGGAGCGGGTTGCGCCGGAAGTCCGAGAGCTCGTGGCTCGTGAGGAACTCGCCTCGCTTTGCGTGGTAAGCCTCTGCCGGCTCGCGAACCAGGAAGCTCGTATCGATCTCAAGGGGCTCGTTCTCGGCCCGTCGCTTGCGGAACACTGCGGGAATGCTCATGTTCGGACCTCCTGGGATGCCGAAGCCGGCGGGGCGCCGGACGACCCGCCCCGCTTCTTCACGTAGGTCACGATGAGATCAGCAAGAGCAGCGACGAGCGCGTCCGTCTGCTTCTCGGACATCTCGCCGTAGTGGCGCTTGATCTGGATGGGCTTGCGTGATGCCATCGGCTAATCCCTCCTCAGCGAGAGGAGGAAGTCCTCGATGGCCGGGTGGGGTTTCAGGTTCGGGCGCCGATACCACGGCTTGGCATCGTCGTCCGGTGGCTCGTCACTAAGACGGCGCAGCGTCCTCACACGGATCACATCGAGGTTCTTGATCAGGCGCCACACCAGATCGTCGTCCAGCTTGTGGACAGCGACGAGCCCGCCGATCACTAGAGCCTCTTCCTCGAAGAGGTCGTTGATCAGGTCCCGCGCTTCGGCCGTGCTGATCATGGCTTGCCTCCTCTGGGTTCCCTGTTGTGCGTCTCCCCAAATGACAAAAGGGGGACAAGGGCGGTCGGAGGGGACAGGTCGTCTGTTGATCACCGTGTTTCTTCCTCGAAACGCCGGATGGCCGCCTCGGCCCGCTGGCGCCGCTTCTTCGCGACCTGGTAGTCCAGGCCCACGTCACGCGCATACTCCGCCACGGACTGCCTGTAGAGCCGTGTGCCCGCCAGGAGGAAGAAATCGGCTTCCTTGATCCGTCCGGCATCGAGGTGCTCCTGCAATCTCGCGATCTCCAGCTCGACCGTTTCCTGCAGGCAGAGAAGCTCAAGACCCATGTCACTCACCGCCCGCGCAAGCTTCGCCATCTGCCTGGGGTCTGTCAGGATCTCCCGATTGGTTCGTTTCCAGCGCCGCTCGTAGCCCTGGTAGACGTAGTGGATCGTGTCATTCACGACCTTCTGGACCAGCCGCGCTGGACGACGTTCTAGATCCACGCGGCAGATCACCTGGAGAAACGTCCACACGACGTTCTGCCAGAGCTCGTTAGGATCGTCGTCCCAGTGGCAGTTCCGGTGCGCGATCGACTCGAGGCCGGGCCAGAAGATCGCAAGGAAGATGGTGCGCCAGCGTTGGTCCTGATCCTCGCCGTGGGCCTGGAAGATGGGCCGAAGAACCTCGTCCTTCTGAGGGTCGGTCGAGGTTCCGCGCCGCATGCAGGTGATGACGTCCGCCCACGTTCTGAACTGCCGCATGAACGGGCTTCTGTCTTGGAGGTATTCGAGAAGTTCCTGGTGCTCAGGAGCCAGGAGCTTCTGTTCCAGCTGCTCTCGTTCACGATCCCACCTGGTAGTAGCCAAGACGCCTGGCCTTTCCGGCCGGGCGTCTCGCACCTCCTACTGGCCAATCAGGGCGTCAGGCGCCTCGAGGTCGTCGCATCAGATTCCGCACATCACTCCGGTGCCGTGCTGCCCAGTGCAGCCGCCACACTCTCGTCGCGCAGTTCGTTCAGCGTTCCGCAGTTTCGGCAGACGCTGGTGACGGGGAACCCGACGAGGTACTCGTGCCCCCGAGAGAACCGGATGTGCAGCCGCTCCCCGCGCACGACCGCGAGGAGCTTCCTGCAGCGGATGCAGCGCCACTCCTGTTCCATAGGTCTCTCCTTCCGTGGTTGCTGTCCTGTCCCACGGGGAGAGTCTGGCGGTCTGGTCTGTACGCGGAATGTATGTGGCCTGTACGTGGGCTGTACGGAGGAAGAGAAACTGGGGGTCGCGTTAGGGACGCGGCAGGAAGATCAACGCGAAGCGGAAGCCGGGATCGGGCTGAAACAGATACTCGGTGTGCTTGTCGAACTTCACGGACTTGAAGATGCGCCACTGCGTGGTGCCGTCATCGGCGCGGTACTTCACATCGATGGCTTGGCGGGCACGCTGGAAGGTCTGCTTCCCGGACTCCTGGTCATCATCCGGCCCATCAACGCCGGGGTCGAAGCGGCCGGTCTTCTCAACCGCCACACGGATCATCCGGAAGTAGCTTGCCCGGATCCCGTCCTCGCTCCGACCGTGCTTCCAGACGACCCGAGCTTTCTCATCGGCCAAGATATCGTACTCGTGGGCCGTCTCGATCAGATGATGATATCCCGCCTCATCGAGGTCTTCCCAGCCGTCCTGCGTGCGGACACGGGCAACCGGTGGCCCCGACATCATGAGAGTCCTACGCCCCGAGCCCCCCAGCACATGGAGCGGGTCATCAGACATCGTCAACTGACCAGCCCCATCGACCCCGATCGTACCGCGAAGCGCGACGACCGGGATGCCGAGCGTCGCCATCTGACGTGTCGTGTCGGTGCCCACGAAGCGATCCGTAGGCACGAGGATGCCGAAACTCCGCCCATCCTGCCGCGAGCGGAGCGCATCGAACGCCTCCGCATACTCCCGCGCGTCGCAGCGAGCAACGAAGTACACCGCGTGGCGGGTCGACGGATCAGGCTTGAAGGTCCCCGTCCGGTACACACCCCTGAGGCCGGGGACCGGTTCCACCTTCCCGCCCACGCAGAGTGGCCTGCGGAGCGCCTGGCAGAGTAGTTCGGGATCGACACCGAGGACCTCAATGTCCTCGAGCGTCAGATCGACCTCGTCACATTCCGGAGGGACGTTGCCGCAGATCGCTTGGAAGGTGCCATCGGGACGCTCAATGACCTGCCGAGGGCACCCGGCCCCGCCCGGGTGCGGGCACGCCACGGTGTCGGCCACGCGCAGGAACGTCAGGAGCCCGCCTGCCTCCAGGGCGGCGACGAGACCGTGCCCAAGGCGTGCCCTCAGGTCACACCGTGGGCCGGCCAGCGGGAAGTTCGTCTCCAGGAGTTCCCAGAACAGCGAGAGGTCAAGACCGGGCATCGCTCGAGTTTCCGATCTTGATGTATCCGTTGACCCGCATGAAGGCATCGGTCGGAACTCCGTCACGGTCCCGGTCGTAGATGGCGACATTCGGAGGGCGCAGTTCCAGCTTTCGTGCCCGCCCGCCGCTCGAGTACTTCAGGAGGAACGAGGCACGCAGCAGGCGGCCTTCGGCGAGATTGGGCTTGCCGTACTTGGCGATGCTCTCGGCGAGGCTGTATGCCTTCGAGGTCTGGACGAACCGCTGGTCGTTGTCGATCTGGACCCACACCTCGCTCAGCCGCACCGACTCAACTCCGGGCACCAGCCTCAAGGCGTCGCTCCCGCGCCTGAGGGGCACGAGCGTGTAGAGGTCCTCTCCGGGGAAGTGACCGGGATCGTCAAAGAGCACTCGCCCGAACGCGTCGCGGTAGAGGTTCTTCTCCGCCTGTGTTTGGGCGTTGACCCTGAGCACGCTCAGCCTGTTATCGTAGATGATCGAATCATGCTTCTGCGGCCGGTACGCGACGCGGGAGCGCCTGAGCCGCTTGTCGAAGCTCCCGTCCGTGCGAAGCAGACGCCCGTGTGTGATGAGGAACCTGATCTCCGCGTCCTCTTCATAGGCATAGATCTCGCAGGCTGGGCTTCGGTCCTTCGACTCGAACCAGGGTCCGAGCGTCGACTCGAGCTGCTTGAGTCTCTTCTGGGCCGCGGCAAGGCTCAGGCGGGCGTTCGTTCTGGCCTGGTACTCCTGGTAGTTCTTGACCTTCCTGTAGAGAGTCTTCTCATGGCACACCCGCACCAAGTCCGGGTAGCCTCGGTGGGCCGCGATGGCGAACTCCCCCGCCGTCATGCCATCTCCATCGACGCTGAGGCCTTGCCTTTCCGCCTCGTGCTGTATCCGGTCGTGCCCTGACTCGTCGGCGAGGTCGTCGAGCACGTACAGCGTCTCGAGGAGATCGGCCGGCATGCTCTCGTCCGGCTGCGTGAAGACCTGTAGGAGCCGGCGATCGGTTGCGTCGTTGTTCGTGAGGTTGCCGATGTCGATGCCCTGCCGCTTGAAGTACTCGCGGTGCGGCTCAAGAAGGGGTCTGAGATATTTCGGCTTGTCGATGCCCTGGATGAATGTGAGATCACTGAAGTTCTTGAACCGAAGCCGCGCCATCTGTTCTCCTCCTACCGCCTGCCGCCAATGATGCGCACCACACCCACTACCTTCCCCTGAATCCTGAACTCACCGTCCCTGACCCGGATGGCCTTCATCCTCTTGTTCGCGGGTTCGAGCCGGACACCGCCGCGCTCACGATAGAACCGCTTCAGCGTCGCCTCGTCCTCGATGAGCGCCACGACCATGTCACCGTTCTCGGCGGTGTCTTGCTTCCGGACGACTACGTAGTCGCCGTCGAGGACTCCGTCGTCTATCATGCTCTCGCCTTCTACCTTCAGGGCGAACCCCGCTCGACCCAGCAGCATGTTCTGGCCCACGACCACGGCGCCACGATCATCCTCGATCGCCTCGATGGGCTGGCCGGCCGCGATGCATCCGACGACCGGGACTTCGATGCCAGCCTTCCTCAGCTCACTACGTCCGCTGCCTTTCTCAACGATCAGCGAACGCGCTCCCAGATCGCCGCGCCTGAGATAGCCCTTTCGCTCCAGCGCCTTCAGGAGCTCGAAGACGGTGGAGCTCTTGATATCGAAGGCTCCGCCTATCTCCCGCACGGTCGGGGGCATGCCGTTCTTTCGGATGAAGCCCTTCACCCAGTCGAGAGTCTCGCGCTGCCTAGGGGTGAGCGGTTGTCTGCGTGTTCCAGCCACAGGCGTCACCTCCTCTTCCCGGGAATCCGCAGATGCTGCGAACCGATAGATGATGCCCTAACGAACGTTAGCAGTCAAGGCATTCCCGCACCCTGTCCCCGTTTTCGGCCCACACCCCCTTTCTACATGTGGAAGCGCCACTGGGGCGCGGGTCCTTGGCCGTCAGGATTGCCTTGATGCGGGCGCGCCGCCAGAGGTAGCTGTGTCACTGGGCGCACGACGTAACGTGCATGCTCGCGGGAGGTTGCGATTGTCGAAGAGCAGCAGAGGCCCGGGGAAGCAGCCGGGAAACGGGCGCGGCGATCAGGTCCGGGTCGCCTTCTACACCCGCATCTCGACCGACGAGGACCACCAGAAGTACTCGCTGGACGCCCAGAAGGACCGGCTCGAGGCCTACTGCACGGCCCAGTGGGGCGACGAGTGGCGTCTCCACAAGATCTACCGCGACACCGAGAGCGGCACCCACATGAACCGCCCGGGGCTCGAGGAGATGCTCTATGACGCGGAGTCCGGGACCTTCGACACGCTCCTGGTCTTCCGCGTCGACAGGCTCTCACGGAAGGTCAGAGAGCTCGCCCTCATGGTCGACGAGCTCACCAAGCACGAGGTCGTCCTCAAGTCCATCACCGAGCCGTTCGACACCGCAAACGCCGCCGGGAAGATGATGCTCCAGATGCTCGGCGTCTTCGCCGAGTTCGAGCACGCGACGATCGTCGAGCGAACCAAGGTCGGCATGGAGAAGAAGGCAAAGAGCGGTGAGTTCGTAGGCGGATCGGTCCCCTACGGCTACGGGCTCGACCCAGAGAAAGGCTTGGTCATCCGGGAGGATGAGGCAGTCCTCGTCAGGAAGATGTTCCGGATGTATGTGCTCGGCCGCGAGGGCGCGCATACGATCTGTCACAAGTTGAACGACGCTGGCCACCGCAAGCGCAGCGGCAAGAGGTGGGACAAGCGCGTGATTCTACACATGATCAAGAACCCGCTCTATATCGGCAAGCTCCGCTGGTGTGAGGTGACCTACGAGGGGAACCACGACGGTATCGTCTCGGAGACGCTCTTTGACAAGGCCCAAGAGATCATGAGGGAGCGGGTGGAAGAGCTGAACGGACGCCGCTTCCAGAACGGGCAGGAGCGTCTGCTCGCCGGGATCATCAGGTGCGCGCGCTGCAACGGCCACATGGTCGGCGTCAGCACCCACAAGAAGGACCGGGTGTATCCGTACTACCTCTGCAACAAACGTTGGAACACCAAGGAGTGCGACCAGGACTACGTGCGCGCCGATCTCCTCGAGGACGCGATCCTGCAGGACATCAGAGCCATGTTCCTGGACGAGCAGTTCATGGCTCGTGTCTGGGAAGAGGCTAACCGCCGCCTGAGCGCGGAGAAGCCCAGCGTGGACCGCGAGATCGAAAGCGTGGATGCCCAGATCACGAAGGCGCGGTCCACCATCGACCGCTACTTTGAGGCCTTCGAGGCCGAGACGATGAGGCCTGAGGTCTGCATGGCCAAGGTCGATGATCTGAACGCCCGGATCGAACAGCTGGAGGACGAAAAGCGGGTCTTGGAGGAGCGGCGGGAGCGCCTGGAGATTGCCGCTATCGATCGGGAGATGCTCTCGGGTCTCGTGGATAACCTTGAGGATGTGATGGCCCAGGGGACCAATCCCCAAAAGAAGGACCTCCTCCACCGGATGGTGAAGAAGGTCCTCGTTCACAACCGGAGCACGATCGAGATCTGGTACGCGTTACCGAACCAGGCCTCAGTTCGTAGTCCGGCACATCTGGCTCCCCGGGGTGGTGTCCCAGAGCGTGGTGCTGTGGGATGAGGTCGGGCTTGAGGTGGCTCCCGGGGCCA
>Ga0272441_10002537_pt1 | contig 36614 bp, 20 predicted proteins | sample SSMProp6N_FD_193582 | JGI IMG/M metagenome (GOLD analysis project Ga0272441, IMG submission 193582) | Marine sediment archaeal communities from Little Sippewissett salt marsh, Falmouth, MA, United States - SSM-Prop-6N | ecosystem: Environmental > Aquatic > Marine > Wetlands > Sediment ...
ACGACAAGGATCCGGAGAAGACCGACGCCGGGGCGGGCTTAGACTGCGTCGAAGGCCTTTTGTTTTCACACCGCCACTGCGCCCGGCAGGTCGCCAGCGCCGTGCGCGAGCTCAGCGCGTCCGGCGCGCGGCTCGTGACGTAGTAGCGATTGCCCACCGTGACCTCGCCGGTGCGCTGGCACTCAGCGGTGCGCTGAATGCGCACCAGCTGCTGGGCTCCACCGGAAAAGCAGCAGCGGCCGGGGCGCGCCCAGCCACCGGCACGGGCGGTGACCAGGCACCCGCGCCAGGAATACACAGGGCTTGGTCGGCCGCGAAGCGGCCGACCGGAGCGCAGCGGAGCCCGGAGTAGCCCGGTCGGGGCCCCCGCAGGGGGACCCGAGGCGCCCAGCCCCCTCTCGAACAAGGTGTCGTACCTAACGCCCACTGGATCCCCGCCTTCGCGGCGATGACGGAGAAGAAACGGACCACGGAGGTGAAAAAACGAGCTGCGAAAAGTCAGCTCAGCGAATCAGTAGCGATCCTGGGCAGAGACGCGGATCCTGAAGAGGCCTTGACAATATGGTCAAATGGCAATATAACCATTCCACGGGTATCGCATTCCACGGGTATCGAGTGTGCGACGATGAAGGATCGCGAGGTGTACAGGCGGCAGGCGAGGGTGCTCAAGGCCCTGGCCAACGAGTCCCGGCTGATGATTGTCGACCGGCTCGGACAGGGAGAGTGCACGGTGGGCGAGCTGGTGGAGCTCATCGGCTCGGACCAGTCCACGGTTTCGAAACACCTCGCGGTGCTGCGCGGCCACGGCATCGTGGAGGACCGGCGCGAGGGCAGCTACGTGCACTACCGGCTGATCACACCCTGCGTCCTGGACTTCTTCTCCTGCGCGACCCGGGTGCTCGAAGTGCGGTTGTGACCGTGACCGTCCCAGGTTCCGGTTTTGGTTTTTTTTGCCCTGATGTTGACGATATGGCCATGTCGTCATATTGCGAGACGTAACTGTCCGGGGAGGCTACGACATGGTGATCAAGGTCCTCGGGCCGGGATGCCGAAAATGCGAGAGGCTGTACGAGGTCATCCGGGAGGTGCTCGACCAGGAGGGTGTCGAGGCCGAGGTCGTCAAGGTGGACAAGCTCGACGAGATCATGGACCACGGCGTGGTGCTCACGCCGGGGCTGGTGATCGACGGGGTGGTCAAGGCGGCCGGCAAGGTGCCGCGGCCGAAGAAGATCGTCCAGTGGGTCAGGGAGGCGGCGGCGCGGTCTTAGGGCCCGCTCAGCAATTACCTGGTCAGATCAGGGCGTCGAGGCGCCCGGCTGGCGAGGCGCCAGAAGGCGTATCTCGGGAATATACAACCGCCTGGCAACAAAGCCAGCCGGGATGGTTCGGCAGCCTGAGCGATCAGGTAATTGCTGAGCGGGGCCTTAGGGCCCGCTCGCAAGGTACTTGGTCAGTGTGGTTCGTCGAGGAGCTTGGATGTTCGAGTCGTTTCTCAGCAACCTGAACCAGACCATCGGGTCCAACCCGTGGATGGCCGTGGTGGCGGTGTTTCTGGGCGGAGTCCTCACCGCCACCAACCCCTGCGTCCTGGCCATGATCCCTTTGATGATCAGCTTCGTGGGTGGGCGGCGGGAGGAGGGGCTCGGGCCGCTGCGGGCCCTAGGCTACTCTCTGGTGTTCGTCGTGGGGCTCTGCGCCACCTTCACGGTGCTCGGGGTGATGGCCGCGCTCTCGGGGAGCCTCTACGGCAAGAGCTCGGCTGGTTGGAGCTGGATCGTCGCGGCCGTGTGCCTGGTCATGGGGCTGCACTTGATGGGGCTGGTTCCGGTGCAGATCCCGTCGCCCATCCGCTCGCAGCCCCGGCTCCAGGGTGTGGTGGGGGCGCTCGTGCTGGGGCTTTTGTTTGGCTTCGTGTCGCTGCCCTGCGCCGGCCCCATCCTGATCGTCGTGCTCACGTACCTGGCCGGGTCGGATTCGTCCATCGCTTACGGGGGGTTGCTGCTCTTCGTGTACGCCATCGGGCACAGCGTGCTGATCCTCGTGGCGGGCGTCTCCATGGGAATGGCCCGCAAGCTCATCGAGTCCGGGCGGGTCACGCGTGTGACCGAGCGCCTGCGTCAGGGCGCCGGCGTGATCGTCATCGGGGTGGGCGGCTACTTCATCTACCTCGCCGTGAAATAGGAGTGAGCCATGAACCGTGCAAGGACCCATCTTACGAGCCTGACCGTCGCGCTGGTCACGTCGGGGCTCCTGGTAGGCGTCGGCGCCTGCCGCCGTTCGGGCGCGCCCGTGGGGGCCATGGAGAAGAAGGCCGGTGAAAAGGTGGCCAAGATCGTCTTCGTGGGCAAAAAGAACGCCTGTGACTGCACGGCCAGGCGGGTGGAGGGTACCTGGGACGCGCTCCACTTCGCCCTCAAGGGTCACAAGGGCTTGAAGGTGAAGCGTGTCGCGGTAGACGTCCATGAGAAGGAGGTGGGCTCCCTGCGCGCCAAGCGGCGGTTCATGGTCCTGCCGGCGCTGTACTTCTTCAACCCCGAGGGCAAGCTCGTGGGCGTGCTCGAGGGGGAGCTCAGGCCCGAGAAGATCTCCCAGATGCTCCAGTAGGGCGTCGTCGCTGTCCTTCGCCGGGTGGCTCGTCGCTTGCCCCGGCTCGTCGGGTCATCGCCCCTTGCGGTGCTTGCTGTGGCGCCTCTTGTGGTGCTTTTTCTGGCGGCCGGCGGGGGCCATCTTGACCAGTCGGGGATCGAAGCGGGCCAGGGGGACGACGAGATCGCGCTGGGCGGCCATGACGGCCTCGATGTCCTTGTAGGCCATGGGGACCTCGTCGAGGCCGCCCGAGATCAGGCGCACCCGGCGCTCGGCGAGGAAGGCGCGGGCTTCGGTCCAGTCGAAGCGGCGCATTGCCTCGGTGCGGCTCATCCTGCGACCGGCGCCGTGGGACGCCGAGTGCAGCGAGTCGGGCTCGCCGAGGCCGCGGACCACATACCCCGGGGTGGCCATGGAGCCGGGGATCACGCCCAGCGCGTCGCGGCCGGCCGGCGTGGCTCCCTTGCGGTGAACGACCACCTGCTCGCCCCGGTGCTTTTCGAGCCAGGCGAAGTTGTGGTGGTTCTCCACCGCGGCGAGCACCTCGGCGCCGAGGCGGCCCAGGACGTGGCGGTGGATGAGCTCGTGGTTGGCGGAGGCGTAGCGCCCCATGAGGTCCATGGCGGCCCAGTAGGCCTGTCCGTCCTCGCTGTCCAGGTCCAGCCACGCCAGGTTCTTGAGGTTGCGGGGCAGGTCGGGGTGCCGCTTGGCGGCCACCTGGCTGAAGTGCTGGGCGATCCGCGCGCCGGTTCCTCGGCTGCCGCTGTGGCTCAAAAGGGCCAGGTATGGGCCGGGCTCCAGACCCAGCGAAACGGAGTCGTCCCCGCTCCCGGGATCCTCCCACACGGTGAGCACGCCGAGCTCCGCGAAGTGGTTCCCGCTGCCGCTGGAGCCCAGCTGCGCCCACGCTTGGTCCCTTTGCCGGGCCACCAGGGCGGTGAAGGTCCAGTCCTCGTCCATGATCCGGTGGTGGCGTCTTTCGCGGCCCGCGAAGGCCGCGCCCAGACCGAATCGGGTCTCGCGCTCCAGCGCCTCGGTCAACGCTTCCTCCCGCTCGGTGAGCGCGGAGACCGGCCAGTCGAGCACTGACATTCGCATGCGGCAGGCGATGTCCATGCCCACGGCGTACGGGATCACCGCGCCTCGGGTCGCCAGGACGCCTCCGATGGGTAGGCCGTAGCCTTGGTGGCCGTCGGGCATCAGCGCCCCGGCCACCGTCACCGGCAGGGAGCACGCGTCGTCGAGCTGCCCGATGGCGCCGGGCTCGAAGTCCTCCCCCCAGATTCGCCGGGGCGCTGGCTCCGGCCGCATTGTGTGGTCCTTGCGTGGCATCGTACTGCGCCGCTTCTTTCCTTCAATGTGTACCACAGCCCTGGCGGACTTTCGGGGCAGACCCCGGCCCGGGTGCGACAGAGGCGTGGCCGGGGCGCGGCCGGGAGTTGCTTTACGCTGTGGTAAAATAGCGCTATCCTCAAGAATCAGGAGAGGTTTCACTTTTGCAGGACACCCGAAGCGTTGCGGAGCGGATGGGATGAGTAAGCGGCAGCGCCCTCATTTGAAATCCGTGCCTGGCGGATTGGAATCCGATGACGGCGTGACGGTTCGTCCGCGAAAGGTGTCCGAGCGTAACCCCACGGCGAAGCTTCCCGCCTCCGAGACGCCGATGCCGCCGATGCCGCCGATGCCGCCGATGCCGCCGATCCCCACCGCCGGTAAGAACCCCGCTGCCGGCAAGCCCCATCGGGCCGAGACCCTGCCGCAGTCCATATCCACGACCGCAGAGTTTGCCGCTGTCCACCCGATCGTGAAAAAGCAGTTCGGACGGTACGAGCTGCTGATGCAGATGGGGACAGGCGGCATGGCGACGTTGTTTTTGGCGCGCATTCGCGGCCCGCAGAAGTTCGAGAAGCTCCTGGCCATCAAAAAGATCCACGAGCACCTGCTGGCCGAGAAGGACTTCGTCGAGATGTTTCGTGACGAAGCCCGCATCGCGGCATTGATACACCACCCCAACGTGGTGGGCACCTTCGATCTCGGGGTCATCGACGGCTCGTACTTCATCGCCATGGAGTACGTGCACGGCCAAACCCTCAAGGACCTGGTGAACGCTTCGGTCCACCGCAAGGACCCCGTGCACTGGTCCTACGTGGTCCGCGTCGTCTCTGATGTGGCCAAGGGGTTGCACGCCGCCCACACGTTGCAATCCCACACCGGAGAGGCCCTCAACGTCATCCACCGCGATGTGTCGCCGCAGAACATCCTGGTGAGCTACGACGGCCACGTGAAGCTGGTGGATTTCGGCATCGCCTACGCGGCGGAGAAGCTCAGCCACACCGACGCCGGCAAGCTCAAGGGCAAGGCGGGCTACATGTCCCCGGAGCAGGTTTCCGGTCGGGCAGTGGATCACCGCTCGGACATCTTCTCCCTGGGCACCGTGCTCTTCGAGACCCTCACCATGCGCCGGCTCTTCAAGGAGGACAACGACGCGGCCACCATCTTGAAGGTGCGCGCCGCGTGGGTGCCGGACATGCAGCTTCTGTGCCCTGCGATTCCTCCTGAGCTGGACATCGTCGTGCACAGGGCGCTCGCGCGGGATCCCGACGATCGGTACGAATCGGCCGAGGCCTTCGCCGAGGCGCTCGACGAGCTGCTGGTGGACGTCGGCGAGCGCGTCGGCCGCAAGCAGCTGTCGGGGATGATGGAAGACCTGTTCTTCGAGCGGAAGCGGATCAAGGATCGGATGAGGCGACGCGCGCTGTCGAGCATTACCAACACGCCGATCCAGGGCATCGAGGCCATGGACGAGGGGACCGCGTCGTTGCTCATCGAGCGGATAGGCACGGCCACCGCCGACGGCCTTGCGCCCAAAGGGCTCAGGGGGCTCGTCGTCGCGGGCCTGGTGGGCGGTCTGCTCGTTCTGGCCATCGCGGTCGGGTGGCTGGTGCTCGGGGGCGATCGCTCGAGCCCCCCGCCGAAGGACCAGGGGCGATCGGGGACCCGCAGCGGCGCTGTCATGACCGGGTCGCCACGCGTGATGGAGCAGCGCCCGCTGCCCATGCGTCAGCGTCCCGTGGTCGCCTCCAGCGTGATGCTGACGATCCGGGTCATCCCCAGCAACGCCCAGGCCACCATCACCTTTCGCAAGGAGATCCAACGGGGCGTCATCTTTCAGGCCGCGCTTCCCGCCTCCACGAGCCGCGAGGAGGTCACGATCACCGCGCCCGGATTTCAGCGCCGGGTCATCCCCGTCGTCCTCTCCCAAGCCCTGACGCTGCCGGTGGAGCTCGTGCCCGACGCCGGCGCGAAGCTGGCGTCCAAGAGGCACAGGAGGCGCAAGAGTCGACAGAGGCGAAAGAGGCCCCAAATGCGTGCGCGCCCCATGTCCATGCTCGTAGACCTGTGAGAGCGCCTCGATCCGGGACAGGCAGGCGACGGTCGTCGGTTGGGTCAGAAGCGGCCTGAGGCGGAGAGGCCGACACCGCCGGGTCCGGCGGACGGCACGATGCGGGTGCTGGTCGGCTTCTCCTTCTTCCAGGGGGGCCGGCTCCAGTCGGTGAACAGGGCCAGGACTCCGGCGGCCAGTCCGGCGGCGGCGGTGACTCCGATCAGCACGTTGGTGGCGGTGCGGAAGCGGACGCCGCGGTCGTGGGTTTCAAGGCTCGGGCTGGCGTAGTATTCGTCCTGGATCTGCTCGGTGCGCACGCCGGTGGCGATCAGCGCTGCCGTGGCGGCCACGGCCACCAGGGCCGCCGCGCCGACATAGTAGATCGACAGCCTGGCGTGTCGCGCGAGCCAGGAGCGACGGGGTTTTGGGGGAGGGGCCACGACCGGCCACTGGTTCAGCACGAAGGTCCGGGTTTCACCCGCCTTGAGGGTCAGGGTCTTGGCCACCTTGACCTGCCCGCCCAGCTTCACCACGACCCGCACGGTCCCTGGAGCGACCACGCGCCGCACGGGCGAGCGCCCGGCCAGGTCGTCGTCGAGGAAGATCTCAGCGGCGCCGTCGGGCACCACCACCTCGAGGCGGGCCACCTGGCCCTCGCGCGCCTTGAGCCCTGCGGGGATCATGGTTTGCAGCTTGGCCCGTTGGTCGGCGCTGGCTGTCCTCAAGGCGCGGTGCAGGTGCCGGACCGCGTCCACCGCGCGGTTCAGCTCCGAGTAGCAGATGGCGATGTTGAGCAGGATGCGCGGGTTCTTCCACAAGGTGTAGGCCTTGTTGAACTCCGCGATGGCCTGTACGTAGCGCGCCTTGTTGTAGTGCGCCCTTCCAGCGGCGAAGTGGGCGCGCGCTTTCTTCTTTGTCACCGGGGCGACCCGGGTGGGCGCGGCGCGTGTCGGCGCGGGCGCTGAATGGGCGGACGTCGACGCGTACGTCACCAGGGCCATCAGGCCGGGGAAGAGCAACGAAAGGACTCTGGTCATTGTCTGGTGCCTCCACGAGCCTGCGATCATCACAACCGTTCGGGTTCGCTAGAGTTGCTGGTAGATGGCGATCGCCAGGTCGTTTGTGTCGCCGCCCAACGCACAGGCTCCGAAGCCCGCCGAGGCCATCAATAGCTCATCTTCGTCGTCGCAAGGCGACGCGACGTCGTCTCCCTCACTCCAGCCACACACCATCACCGAGTCGCTGTCGGTCTGCGTGCCAAAGTACAGATCGCTCGCGGCATACTCGCGAACCGGGTGCCCGGGGTTGCACACCCAGGTGGTCACCGGTGTCACCGCGGGGTCGTCCTTGAGCATGGACAACCCCTGGTTCTCGAGAAACCCATCCGTGCCTCCGTGGTTCGTGGCGCTGTGGATCTGCTCGGCGTAGGTTGCGTCGCTGTCCGGAGTCAGCGTCGCGTCCCCGAGCAGCGTCCACGGAATCGAAGACGTGTCCCAGTATCGGATCCGCAGGGTCATCGCCACGCCGAGGCAGTTCGCGTCCCAGTTCGGGCCGACGTCGTTGGAATTGGTGTTTTCGAAGCCCGCGCACTGCACGAACCCCACCGGGGGCGCCTGGTCCACAAACCGCGCCGCCGTGTCAAGGGTCTCCCCGGGGGGGTTGCAGTCCTCGGTGGACGCGTTGGCGCAGTCCACCTCGCAGGCGTCGTTGCAGCCGTCTCCTGACACGGCGTTGTTGTCGTCGCAGGCCTCGGGGCCCACCACGAGGCCGTCCCCGCACACCGGATCGCAGACGGTCGGCACGCCGGCGCAGATCCAGCCGGCCTCCTCTTGACACGTTGAATCGCAGCCATCGCCGGAGTTGGTGTTCCCGTCGTCGCAGTCCTCCCCGGCGTCTATGGTGCCATTGCCGCAGTCGGTCACCAGTACGTCCGGTTGCCCCGTGTCTGGGGCGCCGGTGTCCGGGCCCGCGTCCTGGGCTTGGGCGTCTTCGGGGTCTCCGCCGTCGATCAGTGCCACCGGGAATTTGGTCGTGCATCCGACCAGAAGCCCAATGGCCAAGGCAACCGACGTTGCCCGTTTGAGTCCAAGAAATTCCGAAAAATTACTGAACATGGTCGCTCCTTTGTCCGGGCGCTGTGACTCGTTGGCACAACACTACCAGCTCCTGATTGTACTACCGTAGGCTGTATTATCAAAAAACGCGTATTTGGATGTGTGGCGTGGATCCGTGGCGGGTGTTGAGGCGCAAGGGTCAACGCTCCTCGGTCTTCTCGGGATCCGGCTCTCCCAGATAGATGGAGAGGCCCACCTGCGACGACGCCTGGTAGATCTGGTCCATCACCACGTTGCAGCTGTTTTCGCCTCGCCAGAAAGGAAAGCCGCCCAGGCGTCGGGCCAGGGCTCCGGAGACCATGGGCAGGCGCACCTCTTCGCGGGCTTCACCGTCTCGCTCCCCGGCCAGCCCCGCCCAGAAGACCTGGGGCTCGGCGGGCAGCGGCTCCTCGGCGGGCTGGCGGCGCTCCTCATCCAGCGGGGCGCTCGTCCGGCCACGATCCTGGGGACGGAGCTCGTTGTCTCCGGCGCGGGTCATGGCGTCGGCGCTGGGGGGTGCCACCAGGGCGGCGCGGGCCGCCGGCGTGCGAGCCAGGGCCTCCATGAGCTCCGTGCGGTCAAGCCCGCGCAACCGCAGGAGCAGGAAGGGATCGCGATCGACCTCCTCCCCCAGCCTGTAGAAGACGGCGGCCACGTGCTTGCAGGGGTTCGCCTGGTCCGGGCAGGAGCAGGCGGCCTTCAGGTCGCCCTGGCCGCTGGGGAAGAGGGAGAGGCTCAGGCTCGTGAAGGCCTCCTCCACGCCCTTGGGGAACTCGCCTCGGAAGAGGCCGCCACCGAGGTCCGTGTCCTCGCCGAGGGCGTGCAGGACCCGCTTCCAGTCCGTGGCCGAGAGCGTCGAGAAGTGCATCCGGACCAGGTAGGGGGCGTCCCGGGATCCCTGGACCATGGCGGTGGCGGAGCCCTTTTCGAATTCGAGCTCGATCACCCGCCCTTGGCGCGCGTAGGTACGTCCGTGGCCCAGCCGACGCCCGACTTGGATGACGTCCAGGCTGGTCGACCACCGCTGCGCCCACCAGTTGCTCTGGCCGCGGTCTCGTCGGGGGCGGCGGCCCGATGCGCCCGATCGCTTCCGACCGCGCTGCCGGCTCTTGCCGGCCGGACGGGAGCGCTGCGCGCTGTCGCCTTCGTTTCGAGGGGTGGCCGCGTCGCCGGTCCGAGGCCGTCGCCGGGGCCGTCGCCGCCGTCGGCGCTTGTTGCCTTCGTCGCTCATGTCAGTCCCGAACCGCGCCTTTCTCGAGCGCGAGCATGTGGTGTATTTCGTCGTCGGACAGGTCGGTGATCCAGCTCTCGCCGCTCCCTACGATGTCCTCGGCGATGGACCGCTTGCGCTCGATCATGGCGTCGATGCGCTCCTCCAGGGTGCCGGCGCAGACGAACTTGTACACCTGCACCCGGCGCGTCTGACCGATGCGGAAGGCCCTGTCGGTGGCCTGGTTCTCCACCGCCGGGTTCCACCACCGGTCGAAGTGGAAGACGTGGTTGGCCGCGGTGAGGTTGAGCCCCGTTCCCCCGGCCTTCAGGGAGAGCACGAAGATGGACGGAGCGTCCCCTTCGGACTGGAACCGGGCCACCATGGCATCACGTTTGCGCTTCGGCGTCCCGCCGTGGAGGAAGAGCACCTCGCGTCCGAATTGGTCCTGCAGGTGCTCCCGGAGCAGCCCCCCCATCACCGCGAACTGGGTGAAGAGCACGCAGCGCTCGCCGCTGGCGAGGATCTCCTCGTTCATCTCGGTGAGGCGCGTCAGCTTGCCGGAGCGCCCCTCGAGCTCCGAGCCGTCCCCCAGCAGGTGCGCGGGGTGGTTGCAGACCTGCTTGAGCTTCGACAGTGTCGCCAGGATCACGCCGTGGCGCTCGATGCCCGCGGCCTCCTTGATCCTTTCTTCGGCCTCCTCGACGAGCTCCTCGTAGAGGCGGCCCTGTTCACTGGTGAGCGCACAGAAGACCTTCATCTCGAGCTTTTCGGGCAGGTCCGAGATGATCGAGCGATCGGTCTTGAGGCGCCGGAGGATGAAGGGCGCCGTCATCTTCTGCAGGCGCTCGGAGGCCTCCCGGTCGCGGTACACCTGGATGGGCAGGAAGAAGGAGCGCTTGAACTCCTGCTCGGAGCCGAGGAAGCCCGGATTCAAAAAGTCCATGATGGACCACAGATCGCCGACGTGGTTCTCCACGGGGGTGCCGGTGAGCGCGATGCGATAGTCGGCGGCCAGTGCGCGCACGGCGCGGGATTGCTTGGTGTCCGGGTTCTTGACGTTCTGGGCCTCGTCGAGGATCAGGCCCGTCCACTGGACGGTGGCGAGATCCTCCAGGTCGCGCTGCAAGAGCGCGTAGCTGGTGAGCACGATGCCGTGGTTCAGGGCCTTTTGGGTGAAATCCCAGCCCTTCGGTCGAGCCGGTCCGTGGTGCACGTAGCTGGTGAGCCCCGGCGTGAAGCGCCGGGCCTCGTGCTCCCAGTTGGACAGGACGGAGGTGGGGCAGATGATCAAGGCAGGGCGATCCTGGCCGCACTCCAGCTCCCGTTGCAAAAGCGCCAGGGTCTGGATGGTCTTTCCCAGGCCCATGTCGTCGGCCAGGCAGGCGCCGAAGCCCCAGGCGCGCAGGAAGTCGAGCCAGTCGTAGCCGCGCCTCTGATAGGGGCGCAGCTCTCCAACGAACCTCTCTGGCACCTCGATGTGGCCGAACTGCTCCTTGTCCTGTAGCCACGTGAGCAGCACCTCCATCCAGCCGGTGGCCGCGACGCCGTCGAAGCGAATGCCCGCCGAGGTGTCGGCGCTCCCCAAGGCGAGACGCACCAGCTCGCGGGCGGTGACCGAGCCCGCCTTGCGGTTGGCCCAGAACTCCAAGGCTGCGTCGATCTCCTCGATCCCGGCCTCCACCCAGTGCCCCCGCACGGATTGCAGGGGCTCCTTCAGCTGGGCCAGCCTGTCGAGGTCGTCTTTCGAAAGGGCGCGTCCGCCCACGCAGATCTCCCAGTCGAAATCCAGGGCATCATCCAGGGAGGGTGACCCGGTCTCCGACAGAGGTGGGGTGTCGACGCGCGCCAGCACGGAGAGGCGCTGCGCCGTGCTGTTGCCCGTCCACCAATCTGGAACCATGGTCCCGAACCCCGCCTGGTCGAGCGTCGGAGCAGTGACCGTGAGGAACTCGTGCGCGCCGCGGGCGTCCAGCGAGTAGCCCGATGGCTTGGCCGAGCGCAGGGTCTCCTCGATGCGGGGGCAGACGCCGGCCGCCTGCCCCATGAAGGCCAGGAGGGTCTCGTGAAGGTCTGCGCCCATTCGCGACAGCGCGGCGGCCTTGCGACCGCGGGTCAACCAGGCGTCGGTGGTGGGCACCAGCAGGGTTGGGTCCTTCGTGCCCTGGAGGAGATAGCGGACGTACCACCGCCGCTGGCCCTGACGCACCGGGTCGGTCTTTTTTCGAGCACGTCCATTTCGCCGCTGGCGGGCGCGGTCGTTTCCGTCCTTTGTGTTGGCTTTGGGCTCTTCGAGGCGGAAGCACAGGCGGAAGGGGGCGCGGGCAGCGTGGTCGATGGGCTCGCGCCACTGTCGGAGCTTCTGGTCCAGGGTCTCGAGGTCCTTGGCCGGTCCGGCCACCCGGGACTTGGCGCTGCGCAGGGCCCGGAGCCAACGGTCGTGGACGTTGGCTCCCTGGGCAGAGGTGGCGCTCGTCAGCCCACCCTGGCGACGCACGATCTGGTCGACCACCTCCGACAGGAAGGTCACCAGCCGGTCGCGGCCAGGGACCCTCGGGGCTTCGGTGGCGGTCTCCGGAGTCAGCGCGCGGGCGGCCGCGGGCATGAGGCGTGCCAGCCGCTCGCGCTCGTCCGCGTCGGTCCCCAGCCACACCGGAGACCACCGCGCGTGCCAACCCGAGGCTCGCTGCTCGATGTCGGGGAGGTAGCGTTGGCGCGCCACCAGGGAGCCGGCGAATCGCAGGGCCCGGATCCAGAAGGAGAAGTCGCGGCCGTTCACCAGGCCGTGGAGCGCGTGGGCACGGTCCCCGCAGGCCATGAGCACGCGAAAGTACTCCGCAGGCTCGAGGACCAGTCCTTCGACCCGCCAGGGAGCCAGGCAGATGTCGCCCCGGCCGCCGGGCGCTTCGCCGATCAGCGCGCTGGAGGAGTGTGGCTGGTTTCCCTGGGTCGGCAGCCAGGCGACGGCGGCCTCGAGGCGCCTGCGGGTCGGGCGAAATCCCACCGGCAGGCTGCGGATTGCGCGGGCCAGGGCGTCGAAGTCCGCGGAGAAGGGGTAGCCCGGCACCTTCGCCGCAGCGCCTCGGCCCGGGCCGCTCCCCGGCGCGGTCGGCTCGTCGCCCACCGGCGCCTCGGCCCATAGAAAGAGCCCGGTGTCCAGGAGCGCGCTGTGGAGAATGATCATTCGCGGTTCTCGGTTCCAGCGACATCCCCGGTGAGATGCCTCCGGATGCGAGCAAGGTTGTCCCGGCAACTGCGCCGGTCGGACCGGTCATCATCGCTCAGTTGCAAGGCGGAAACAGCGCCGTCGGTGGCCTGTCCGCGGTCACGAAAAAATGTGGCCGGCGGGCGGGTCTGGGCTCATCGGGCTCCTCCTGGAGGGGGGGACCGGAAGCGATCGCACCAAATCAGCGCCTTCTGCGTCGTGCGGTACGTAACCCGAGCACGAGCTGACACAATAACACAGCCGGCGAGCCAATGCCCGGTCCGCGAAAGGTGCCCCAAATGTTCGGGGTTGGCCGGCGGCGTCGGGGCGGGTTATGGTCTGTGGGACCTTCTCACAGCGCGACGGAGGACCCCATGGACCGGCAGGCTGTTTTCGCACTTTTGGGGGCCATCGCGGTGTCGGTGTCTGGCGGCGGATGCCGGGTGGATCCGCCGCCGCCTCGGCGCCTGGCACGGCCCGGCGGCGGGCCGGCGTTCGCCCCTGGTGTGAGCTTCTGGCGGTCGGGTCCCCTGCCACGGTACGCCCCTCGGGAGGTGGCGACCTCTTCGGCGCCTCGCGTTGTCGCACCCCGGACCCTGCCGCGCAAGGTCAAGCCCATGCCTCCGCCGGATGGGATCACCGTGGCGGACGCCCAGGCGGTCAAGGCCGCCGGGCTCGCGGGTCGGGATCGGGCCTTTGCCCTAAAGGTGGCCCGGTTCCACAGGGGCGGACGAGCGGTGCGCGTCCTCGTGGAGACCGACAGGCCCCTCTACCGCCCGGGGGAGACGATCTGGGCGCGGGCCGCCGAGGTGCGTGTGCAGGGCAACCGCCTCGACCCGGTCAGGTCCGAGCACACCTATGAGCTGGTCACCCCCCGCGGCACCGTGGCGCAGTCCCAGCGGATCGTGATGACCGAGGGCCACTCCCACACCCAGTTCGACCTCGACAAGTCCGCGGTGGGCGGAGAGTACACGGTCCGGGTGCGGAATCGGAAGACCGGCCACCTGGGACAGCGCAAGGTTGTGGTGGGGGTCTACCAGTCGCCGCGCCTCAAGAAGCGTTTGACCTTTGTTCGCCGCGCCTATGGGGCTGGCGATTCGGCCGAGGCGGTCCTGACCCTCCACCGCGCCACGGGGCAGCCCCTCGGGAACCACAGGATCCGCATGGTGGCCCGGCTGGGGGGCAAGGTGGTCAAGCGCTGGACCGCCGTGACCAATGCCAATGGTGAGGCGCTGGTGGCCCTTCGTCTGCCTCGCCGTCTCGGGTCCGACGACGGGCTCCTGAACGTCTTGGTTGAGGACGGGGGCGTGACCGAGTCCATCGCCCGGCCCATTCCGCTGGTGCTTCGTCGGCTGAAGGTGGGGTTCTTCCCAGAGGGGGGCAAGGCTGTCTGGGGTCTCTCCTCCCGGGTCTATTTTTCGGCTCGGCGATCGCGAGACGGCAAGCCTGTGGACTTCGAGGGCGAGGTTCGAGACGGCCGCGGTCGGGTGGTGGCCAGGGTGCGGTCTCTTCACGACGGCATGGGCCGGTTTCTCTACACGCCGACGAGGGTGGCCAACAGACCGCAGGCCTACACGCTGCACATCACCCGGCCTCGCGGGATCGACCAGACCTTCCGGCTCCCCACCCCGGCGGCCCGGGGCGTGACCCTGCAGCTGGTGGACGACTATCGCTCCGGGCGGCAGGCCCTTGCCCTCGCCCTGTGCGCCAAGCGTCGCGCTCGGGTGGTGATCACGGCTCTGCAGCACGAGACCCTGATCGCCCACCGGGCCGTGTGGCTCGAGCCGGGGCGCCAGCGGCTCACGCTGCCCCTGGCCAAAAAGTGGCGCGGGATCGTGCGCGTGACCGTGTTCGACAGCCGCTATCGTCCCTTGGCCGAGCGGCTCGTGTTTCGAAACCGGGGCCAGGGACTCCGCATCTCGGTGCGCCCTGACAAGCCTCGGTATCAGCCCCGGGACACGGTGACGGTCAAGCTGCGGGCGACCACCCCCGATGGAAAGCCCGTGCCCGGGGCACGCCTCGGCGCGGCGGTGGTGGATGACACCGCCCTCAGCTTCGCCGACGACCACGAGCCCCACTGGCTGGCACAGCGCTATCTCACCGGCCAGGTCACGGGCAGGGTCCACCGCGCGAGCTTCTACTTCGATCCCCGGGAGCGTCTGGCGCTCCGGGCCCTGGACCTCGTCATGGGGACCCACGGGTGGCGGGATTTTCGCTGGTCGGATCTGAAGCGGCCCGGACGGACTGCCAGGCCCCGGGCGGTGCGGGATGCGGCGCGGAGGCCGCCTCGGATCCGCGTGGTGCGGGGCAAGCCGAAACCCGCTGCGCTTGCCCCTCGGCCACGACCCAAGGCGCCCGATCCACCGGTGGCAGCCGATCTGCCCGTGAGACATCCCATCGTCGTTGAAAAGAGCCGAATCGTGATTCTGGAGAAGATCTACTTCCAGCCCCGCCGCCGCGTCTTCCGTCGGATCAGCCATCCCATCCTGGACGCCGTGGCCGCGACGCTGCGGTCCCATCCGAACCTTCGGGTCTGCGTCTATGGTCACGCCGACCGCAGCGAGGGTCGGTCCGAGGTGGTCCGCGAGCGTCTCTCCGAGCAGCGCGCAGAGAGCGTCCGCCGCTACATGGTGAAAAAAGGCGTCCCAAAGGAGCAGGTAGGGGTCTACGGCTGGGGCAGCACCCGACCCATCGCTCCGGGCAATTCGGCCATGGGCCGGTCTCGTAACCGCAGGGCGTGGTTTCGGATCGTGCGCCGGGACGGAGGCAAGGTGGGGAGGTGCCTCATCAACTTGTCGCGTGCTTTCCCCACGGCATTCTACGAGACCCGCGCGGCGCCGGGCGGTGTCCGCCGGGATTTTCGCGACACCGTCTTTTGGGATCCTGACCTGCAGACGGACAAAAATGGCGAGGCCACCGTGAAATTCGGCCTGCCGGACAGCGTCACCAGCTTTCGGTTCCGCGTGAGCGGCGTGGGGCAGGGTAGGCTCGGGCTGGCGGAGCGTCTCGTCCGATCGTCCAGGCCGTTCCACATGGTGGTCAAGGCCCCCCTGGCCGTCTCGGCCCAGGACGGCATGGTGCTGCCCCTCACCCTGCGCAACGAGAGCAAGCGTGGGCTCCGACTGCGGGTCGCCGCCACCCTGTCCAACCACTTCAACCTGGTGTCAGACCCGATGCCGCGCGCCATCACGCTGCCCGCCGGCCGCGCCCGAACCTACTTCTACCCGATCCGCGTGACGGCCAGGAGCGGCAACGGGCGCCTGGTGTTCCGCGCCGTGAGCAACGGGCTCCAGGACGCCTTCGAGCACAAGGTGGTCATCCGGCCCCGGGGGGTGCCTCGGACCAGGAGTTGGTCCGGGGTGTTGAAGAGCGGCGAGACCCGGACCTTCGACCTGACCTTGCCGGTCGACCTGAGCCAGGCTTCGCCCGACATTTCGCTGAGCCTCTATCCGAACCCGCTGGCCACGGTGACCAGCGGCATGGAGGGGATGCTCAGGGAGCCCTGTGGCTGCTTTGAGCAGGCCTCGTCGGCGAACTATCCCAACGTGATGATCCTGCAGCTGCTCAAGACCCGGGGCGCCGCCGCGCCGACCCTGAAGAAACGGGCACAGACGCTCATCGACCGGGGCTACCGCAAGCTCGCGGGCTACGAAACCAAGACCCGGGGATACGAGTGGTTCGGTGCGTCGCCGGGGCACGAGGCGCTCACGGCCTACGGGCTCGTGCAGTTCACCGACATGGTGCAGGTCTACTCCGGGGTGAGCAAGGCCATGATCCGGAGAACCGCCGGCTGGCTCCTGAGGCGCCGGGACGGTCGGGGGCGCTATCGTCTCAACCAGCGGGCCTTGGACACCTTTGGCCGCGCCTCGCCGGACATCACGGCCGCCTACGTGACCTACAGCCTGGCCGAAGCGGGGCACCGGACCATCCCCCGGGAGCTGCAATATCTGAAGCGGCTCGCCGGGACCTGTCGCGACCCCTACGTGATGGCGCTGGCGATCAGCGCCCTGGTGCGCGTGGAGGGCCGCACCTCGCGCGCGGCCGCCAGCCTGGTGCGGCAGCTGCTTGCCCTGCAGCAGCCCGACGGGAGGTTCCAGGGCCGCAGCCACTCGATCACCCGGTCGACCGGTCGCTTGCTACACGTCGAGACGACCTCCCTGGCCATCGTGGCGATGATCCGCGCGAGGGCGCCGCTGGGCAGGACGACGCGGGCGGTGCTGTGGCTTCGTGGGCAGCGCAATCGCCATGGCAGCTTCGGCTCCACGCAGTCTACCATCCTGGCCCTGCGGGCGCTGGTGGCGTTCGACCGGGCGCACCCGCCCAAGATTGCGCCCGGCCGGGTGGCCGTGCGGGTCAATGGCCGGGTCGTCCAGGAGCGCCGCTACGGCCAGGGTGTGGTCGGCGCCGTCTCCCTGCGCCGCTTCGCCAGGGCCCTGCGGCCCGGACATAACAGGATCTCGGTGAAATTTGAGTCGACCCGGGACGTCCCCTTCAGCTTCGGGGTGCGCTACTACACCCGACAGCCCGCCACGGCTCCGGGCGTCAAGGTGGCCCTGGCCACGCGTCTCGACCGGACCAGCGTGAAGTTGGGTGAGACCGTGCGACTGACAGCCACGGTAAAGAACCGCACACCCAAGGGGCTCCCCATGGTCCTGGCGAGGATCGGCTATCCCGGCGCCTTCCGGCCGCAGACCTGGCAGCTCAAGGCGCTGGTCAAGAGGAAGCGGGTGGCCTTCTACGAGACCCGTCCGCGTGAGATCATTCTCTATTTCCGGGGCCTGCCCCCGGGCGCCAGGCGCGTGATCCCCATCGACCTGGTGGCCCGGGTGACCGGGCGGTACATGGGCCCAGCGTCCTCAGCCTACCTGTACTACGCCAATGACGAGAAGGCGTGGACCGCGCCTGTGGGCGTGAACGTGGTGCCGTGACCGGTCGAAGCGACCTCGCCCGTCGAGCCGCCGCCGGCGGTGGCATATGCTCCTTGCGCTCGGGGCCGAGCTGGTATACGTCCTAGGGGCATTTTTCGACAACCACGGACGGTCCGCCGCTCACCCAACGGTCCAATATCGCAGCCAGGCAGATCGTTTCCGGGGCACAGACACGACGCTGAGCCATGACTGAAAAAACACTTGGAATCGACATCGGGTCCACCACCCTGAAGCTCTGTCTTCTCTCGCCCGACGGCGACGTGGAGCAAAACGTCATCGAGCACGACGGCGACCTCCCGGGGACGCTGACGCAGCTGTTCGACAGCCTCGGAGTGGAGGCAGCTCCTCCTCTTCGGGGGCTCGTCACCGGGACGGAGGGCCGTCATCGCATCGCGCTGCCCGAGGTCATCGCCGCGGTGACCATCGAGAGCGGCCTCGATGCCCTGAAGATCGTGCCCCGCGCGGTCGTGTCCATGGGTGGGGAGGACCTGGTGGTCTACGTCCTGAACCGCCGGGGGCGCATCGTCAACACCTACTCCGGGAACAAGTGCGCGTCGGGCACCGGGGAGTTCTTCCGCCAGCAGCTCGGCCGCATGGATTTGCGCCTGGAGCAGATCAACGACGTCTGCGAAGGGGCCTGCGCCCATCCCCTCTCCTCTCGCTGCTCGGTGTTCATGAAATCGGACTGCACCCACCGGCTGAACAAGGGCGAGTCCACCAAGGGAGACATCGCGCTGTCGCTGTCCAAGGTGATGGCGGACAAGGTCGCGGAGTATCTCATCAAGGCCAAGATCACCAGCGGTCAGGTGGTCCTCGTCGGCGGCGTCACGCGCAACCGCTTCCTGGTGGACTTCGTTCGGCAAAACAGCCCGGGGATCGACTTCGTCGTGCCCGACCAGGCGCCATACTTCGAGGCCTTCGGTGCGGCGCATCTGGCCCGCGACCAGGGCGCCGACCCGCCCCAGGGTGGGCTGGTGCGGCCGGGCTCGGGGCTCATCTTCAAGACCTTCTCGCCGCTGGCCGAGTCCCGCGATCTCGTGGAGCACGTGGACTCGCGGCGGGCCGCCTTCGATCCCGAGGCGGACTATGTGCTCGGCGTTGACGGCGGCAGCACGACCACCAAGGCCGCGCTGATCAACGTTGGGACCCTCGAGGTCGTGGCGGAGCACTACGGCCGCACCCACGGGGATCCGGTGGCCGCGCTGAAGCTCTGCCTGCAAAAGGTCCGTGCGCAGCTGGGCGGGCACAAGCCGAGGATCCGTCTGGTGGCCACCACCGGGTCGTCACGGGAGCTGCTGGGCGTCTTCCTCGAGACGGTCGGCGTGTACAACGAGATCATCGCACACACCATCGGCACGACCTACTTCCAAAAGTCGGTCGACACGATCTTCGAGATCGGCGGCCAGGACGCCAAGTATGTGCTCATCAACAATGGTGTCCCCATCGACTACGCCATGAACGAGGCCTGCTCGGCCGGAACGGGGTCCTTCCTGGAGGAGTCGGCCGCCGGTGACCTGAACATCGACACCGCGCCGGAGATTGGTCCCATCGCGATGGAGGCAAAGGCTCCTCTGAAATTTGGCGAGCACTGCTCGGCCTTCATCAACTCCGACATTCGCAAGGCGATCCAGCAGGGCGCCGACCGAGCGGACCTCGTTGCGGGCCTGGTCTTTTCCATCGTCGCCAACTATTTGAACCGCGTGGTGGGCAATCGCGCGGTCGGTGAGAACATCGTGCTCCAGGGTGGTGTCGCCAAGAACCCGGCGGTACCGCTGGCCTTCGCGCAGATGACCGGCAAGAGCATCACGGTACCGCCGGACCCCGAGCTCATGGGCTGCTTCGGTGTTGCGCGGCTGGTCGTCATGAAGCAGCAGGAGGGCCTGATCGAGAAGAGTGACTTCGATCTGGACGCGCTGATCGACAAGGAGATCACCTACAAGAACGAGTTCATCTGCAAGTCGTGCGAGAACCTCTGCTCCATCCGACGACTGCAGGTGGGAGATCGGACCTATCCCTTCGGTGGTCGCTGCTCGAAGTACACCAACCAGCGCAAGAAGCGGAAGATCCGCGACGACGAGGCCATCGACTACACCCTGGAGCGGTCGCGGATGCTCTTCGAGGAGTTCGCGCCCGCCCCGAACACGGTGCAGGTAAGGAGCCCCCGCGTCGTGGGGGTCCCCATGGCTTTTTCGGTCCACACCCTGTGGCCCTTCTATTCCTGGTACTTCCACAGCCTCGGGGTCGAGATTCAGATTTCTACCGAGATCGTGCCGGAGGGGATCGCCAGGCAAGAGAGCAACTACTGCTTCCCGGCCGAGATCGCCCACGGCGCGATCCAGGACGTGCTGAACAAGGGCGTGGACCACGTCTTCCTGCCGCACTTCCGCGACATGCCGACCCTGGAGGATGTGCACGCCTGCTCGTGTCCGTTGACGCAGGGGCTGCCGTTCTTCGCGCGACACGCCTTTGGGCTGAGCGAGGAGCAGATGCTGCGGCCGCTGGTCTCCTTCGCCGAGGGCTTCGAGGCGAGCCGTGGCAACTTCGAGACCCTGGCCGAGCAGATCGGGTTCACGCGCGCCGATGGCAGCCGCGCCTACACCAAGGGGATCGCGCAGTACAAGCGGTTCCTCGCAGCCTACAAGGAGCTGGGCGACAGGGTGCTCAGTGATGTGGCCCAGAATCCGGACCGCGTCTACATCGCGTTGCTCGGTCGGCCGTACAACGCCTTCACGCGTGACGCCAACATGGGGATCCCGCGCAAGTTCACCTCGCAGGGCGTCACGGTGATCCCCTACGACATGATCTTCGCCGACGACGCCGAGATCCCGCCGAACAACTACTGGTACTTCGGTCAGCAGAACATGAAGGCGGTCAAGCGGGTCAGGAGCGTCGACAACCTGTATCTGTCGTGGGTCTCGAACTTCTCCTGCGCCCCCGACTCCTTCATGCTTCACTACGTGCGCTGGCTCATGGGGCAGAAGCCCTACCTGGTGCTGGAGATCGACTCGCACACCGCAGACGCCGGGCTGGACACCCGGGTGGAGGCCTTCCTCGACATCGTGCACAGCTATCGCCGCCACGTCATCCCGGAGGCGGAGAAGCCCTTCGAGCGTCGCTACAGCGTGGCCCTGAAGGAGGAGTTCTGCGACATCGTCGACAGCAAGACGGGCAAGAGGTTCGACATCCGTGACCCCCGCGTTCATCTCATCTTGCCTCCCTTGGGAGATCTGTCCACCGAGGTGATGAACGTGGCCGCCCAGCGTCAGGGGATCAACTCGACGCACCTGCCGTTGCCAGACGTCCACTCCACCCAGCTCGCGCGCAATGTCGCTTCGGGCAAGGAGTGCATCCCGGCACTGCTGGTGCTGGGCTCGATCCTCAAGTTCTTTCGGACCCGCACGCCCGGCTCCGGCGAAGACCTCTACCTGGTCTTCGTGCCGTCGACCCTGGGGCCCTGCCGGACGGGCCAGTACTACGTCTTCTTCGATCGGCTCTTCGAGGAGATGGGCTGGGAGAACGTGGTCCTGATGGTGGCCAACTCGGAGAACTCCTATCGCGAGATGGGCGCGACCTTCAACCAGGATGTCTGGCGTGCGCTCGTGCTGGGTGACTACTTCGCCGACATACGGAACTCTCTGCAGCTGTTGGCCCGTGACCCCGGCGCCGCCATGGTGCTGTTCGATGGCCTGTGGCAAGACGTGCTGCGGGCCTTCTCAGCGGGCCCGAAGGATCTCGAGGAGGAGCTCAAGCGTGTGGCGGAGCGCCTCTCGGCGGTCCCCCGCAAGGGCCGCATGGAGGACCTCAAGAAGGTGCTCATCGTCGGCGAGATCTATGTGCGACGGGACAACTTCTCGGTCGACGAGGTCTCACAGCTGCTCATTTCGAAGGGGATCTACCCGAAGGTCACCGGCGTCACCGAGTGGTTCCACTACACCGACTTCGCGCGCAAGTTCATCATGGAAGGGCGCCGCAAGAGGGATGGCTGGCTGAGCACACTCTTCGACGGCGGGCTCAAGGACGAGGCCGTTTATCTCATGGAGAAGCTGTGGAAGCGGAACGTCGAGGAGAAGATCGCCGCGATCCTCAAGCCCACCGGGCTGATTCCACACGTTCCCCACAACATGAGCGAGATCATCGGCGAGGGACAAAAAGACTTCGTCGATCCGGAGCTGGAGAGCGAGGCGACGGTGTCACCCGCCGTGGGGGCGGCGGCCATGAGGGAGGGCTACTCCGGCGTCGCCATCATCGCTCCCTTCGGCTGCCTCCCGGGGCGCCTCATCGAGGGGGTTTACGCCCCCTGGGCGAAGGCCCGCGACTACCCCGTGCTGGCGCTGGAAAACGACGGTCAGCCCTATCCGCCGAACATCACCTCGCGGATGGAGGTCTTCGCGCACAACGTCTTGCGCTTCGAGGCCGCAGACCGCGGCACGCAGGTGGTGTTCTGGCAGAAGCTGGCCGAGCGCGCCGGGCTTTCGAGGTTCGCGCCGCGCTGAGTCGTCGCGATCGCAACGAGGTGTGAGCAAGATCCATGGACAAACCTGCCCAATCCGAGCCCTTTCGACCGACCACGGCCCTTGGCGAGGCCAACAGCTCGAGTCACGCGCGAAGGGTGGCGAGGGTCGTCGACCAGCTCCGCAACCGGAGCAGCACCGCGCCCCTGTCGCGCCAAAAAAGGGTCGTCTCCCACCAGGTCCCCAAGGTGAACGACAAGAAGTACACCGACGAAAAAGTCGACCTGATGGACTTCGACGAGGTCATCGAGGTGGACACCGAGCGCCGCATCTGCATCGCCGAGCCCGGGACCCCGTTTTGCAAGGTGGTCGACCACACGCTCCCCTTGGGCCTGGTGCCCATCGTCGTCCCGGAGCTCAAGACCATCACCATCGGCGGGGCCGTGGCGGGCTGCTCCATCGAGTCCATGTCCTTCAAGCACGGAGGCTTCCACGACACGTGCCTCGAGTACGAGATCATCACCGCCAAAGGAGACGTGCTCACCTGCACGCCCGACAACGAGCACTCCCTGATCTTCCAGATGATGCACGGCTCCTTCGGGACCGTGGGCATACTGTCGCGGCTGGTGTTCCGGCTGATCCCCGCCAAACAATTCGTCCACCTCCGACACGAGACCCACCGCTCCATCGACAGCTATCTGGAGTCCATCTGGTATCACTACGAGAACCAGGACGTGGACTTCATGGATGGCATCATCCACTCGAACACCCACCTGGCCCTGTGCGTCGGTGACTTCGTGGACTCGGCGCCGTACACGAATCGTTATGACTGGCTGAAGGTCTACTACCAGTCCACGGCCGAGCGGCGCGAGGACTACCTCGAGACGCCGCACTACTTCTACCGCTACGACCAGGGGGTCACCAACGTGCACCCCAAGTCCTTTATCGGCCGGCTTCTGTTGGGCAAGTTCCTCGGCTCCTCGGAGATCCTCCGGCTCGCCGAGAAGCTGCGCTGGCTGCTTTTGTCCGACGATCGTCCGGACGTCACGGTGGACACCTTCTTGCCCTTTTCCAAGCTCAAGGAGTTTTTGGAGTGGTACGCCGTGGATTTCAACCACTACCCGCTGTGGTGTGTCCCCTATCGCCGGGTCCACGACTACGAATGGCTCGATGACCGCTTCTGGGCGGGCATGTCCGACGAGCTCATGGTCGACATCGCCATCTACGGCATGAAGCAGACCGGAGACACGAACTACTACCGCCTCATGGAAGAGAAGCTGCAGGAGCTAAACGGCGTCAAGACGCTCATCTCCTACAACTACTACCCCGAAGACGAATTCTGGACGATCTTCAACCGCCCCAACTTCGAGGCGGTCAAGGCCATCACCGACCCCAACAACATCTTCCGCAACCTCTACGAGAAGACCTGCCGCGCGTCCATGGGGCAGGGGTGATCAGGGCGCCGACAGGGGAGGTGGTGTCGTTGGTGCGTGTGTGGGGGCTGCCAAATGGCAGGCTGCAATGGCTGTCAGCGGTCTTCGCCAAAGGCTGAAGAGGTCTGGCCAGGCATCCCTCGAAGCTTGGATACCAAGCGGATCTCTGGCCATGTCGGACGCAGAGTGAAAAGGGCAGGAGGAGAGATCCCCGGGGTCCGGACCGATCAACGGGTCATCAGCCGGCAGTTGGGTTTCTTGCCGGTGAAGCGCTGCGCGGCCGTGGCGGTGATCCGGTTCCCGCTAGCTTCGACATAGTACAGGTGGGGGAGCTGGATCAGCTGCTTCAGGAACGCATCGGTCAGGTTGCAGCGCTGTGTGTAGAGGATGCGGAGGCTCACCAGGTGACGGAGCGCGGCAGCTCCGGCGCCGGATACCTTGGTGTCGGAAAGGACGAGCTTGCGTAGACGCACGAGCTTGCGCAAGGCGGCGAGACCGTGGTTGCCGACCCGCGTCATGCTGAGATCGAGCTGCCTCAACCGGGTGCACCGCCCGAGGTGGAGCATCCCGGCATCGCCGACGCGTGCTCCATACAGGTTGAGGTGGAGGAGGCGGCGCATTCCTCTCAGGTGGGCGAGGCCGGCATCGGTGACCCGTGACGACGCGAGGTACAGATACCGCACTTGCTTCAGGAAGCGCAGCGCGCGAAGGTCGCGGTCGTACATCGGCCGGCCGGTGAGCAACAGCACACGCAGATCCGACAATCGCCGCAGGTGAGCGAGGCCGCGAGCGGTCAAGCGTGGCCCTCGGAGGTTCACCGTCTTGAGCCGGGTGAGCTTGCCGAGGTGTCGGGCTCCGGCGTCGTCGAGGTCGGCGGCGAGCCGTAGCTGGAGAAGCATGCGGAGCTTGCCCAGGCGCGCCACGCCGGAGCTCGTGACCTTCTTCGAGGTGACGATGAGCGATTCCAGCGACGTCCGCCGTCCCAGCTCCGCAAAGGCTCTGTCGGAGAGCGCCGCCCGGCGTGTCGACAGCTCGAGGCTGCGCAACCTCGTTAGAGTGCGCAGAACCCGAAGTCCCTTGGCCGAGATCCTCGCGCCCGTCAACCGGAGCTGCTCCAGCTTCGTCAGGTGACGCAGCTGTAGCAGGCCGCGATCTTCGATTGGGCAGTTTGCGAGGCTGAGCGCGCGGAGCCGTCGCAGCTGACCCAGTTGCTTCGGGGCGCCGCCGGCGAGCGGCGCCTTGGAGAGGTGGAGCGCCGTCAGCGTGCGTAACGCCCCAAGAGCCGACAACCCGCCACGGGTCAGGCCCTTTCCATCGAGGTGGAGATGACGCAGCCCTCGCAGGCGCGCCAGGGCATTGATCCCGACGTCGGTGATCTTGCACTGCCTCAGATCGAGTCTCCGGAGGTACTTGAGGCGAACGAGTCGGGCCACCCCTGCATCGGAGAGGCCGGTACCCACCACGATCAACGACGTCAAACCACGGAACGCCAGCAGCGGACCGACGGTCTTGCGGTTCAACGACATCCCGGTCACGTCCAGGTGGTGCAGCAGCTTGAGGCGACGCAGATGCGCGAGCCCCGGCGCGGTGAGCGTCGTGCCCCCGATGTTCAGCCAGGAAAGTCGTGTGAGCCGCCCGATGTGCCTGAGATCCGAGTTGCGGACATGGGCCCCCATGAGGCTCAACCGGCGCAGCTTTCGCAACGTGCCGAGAAATCGGAGCGATCCCCGAGGCGCGTTGACACTTGCCAGATTCAGCGTCCGCAGCCCGGTCAGGCGCCCCATCGCCTTTAGGTCCCGACGATCGAGCCGTGAGCCGCCCACGTCCAGGGTGGTCAGCTTCGACCGGAGCGGCATCAGGCGGGTCAGGACACCGGGCGTTCCCCGGTATCCGGACAGCACGAGCGTCAACGACTTGCAGCTGACGCGGGCGATCGCCTTGACGATCTTCCGCGGAAGCGCGCTGACCTGGTGCAGCACGACGACACTCACCTTCCTCCGATGCTTGCGGAGAAGGGCCACGGCGCGCGCCGGAGTCACTTCGCTGAGGTCTACGCCGACGACCCGGTCGTTGATGAGCAGCACCCCGTCGCGAACCTCGTGATCGAGCACGGCTTCGCCGCGATAGCGATAGGGAATGCGGGCATCGTTGACCGCGCTCCGCAACACGACGACCTCCCCTTTCCGTAGCTCGAGGTAGCGTGGCTCTCCGAGCTCACTGGTGGCTCGCACCAGCGCGCTCGGGGGTACGGCCCCAGACCCCGGCGCTGGTCGCGCGCGCGCCCGCGAGAACCCGAAGCTCCCGAGGACCAAAACGGTCATCGAAACGCGCCGAACGTCATGAATTTGCATCGGACACCTTGTATCCCGAAAGGACCTCTCTGCGTTCGCTTCCCGACATCCTTGCATGACAAAGTGGTCGATGCAACGGAGCGGTTCCCTTTGTTGTTCACGCTCACGCCGCAAGCGCCTCGCTTTCCGGCAGGCCCAACTCGGTCATACGATTGCGGACGGTGACCGCAATCAGCGCTTCCCGCCACTGCGCCTAGATCTTCCTTGCCCGTAGCCCGTCTCCGAGTCAAGCAGTTCGAGGCCCAGAAAAGGACAGACGATGCTGTGGTACGGGATCAGGCCCCATGGGTGGGCGGCCGACGTTCAGACGGTCCCGTCGAGCTCCCACAGAGAGCACGTGTTTTTACCGCCACTCAGGACGATGATCTGGCGGTCGGGAGCGTGGTACATGTGGCTACGGTTGCGGGCCCCCGGTGTTCCGGACGCGATGTGCCGCCAGGTGGAGCCGTCACACTTTTCATTTGCGAGACGGCGTTCTTGTTCGCCATTGCTGAGTTTGCAAGCGGTGGGATCCGAAGCGACCCTGGCGCACGGCGGTACCCGTGGTAACATGTCCAGCACACAACCCAATCCGCACCCGAGGTGACCCCATGAAACGCCGACTCAGCTTCCTGCTGTTCTGCACGGTTGTACTCACATCGAGCAGCGCCGCTGCGGCCCCGACGACAATTCCGGGGGGCAATATCGTCAACCAGACCTGGACCACCACCGGCAGCCCCTACACCATCCAGGGGGACATCCTAGTACCCGCCGGGGCCTACTTGACCATTCAGGCCGGGGTGGAGGTCAGGCTCGAGACGACGGATCTGTCGGCCGCCGGGTCAGACACCACCCGGGTGGAGATCATCGTGCAGGGGGACCTGAACGTGAACGGCACGTCGGCCAGCCCGGTCACCTTCGACTCCATCACCACGACGGTGGGCAGCTGGTATGGGATCGTGGCCGAATCCAACGGGACGGTGGCCATCGATCACGCCGTGATCCAGCGCGCCCGCTACGCGGTCTATGCCAGCGCTGGAGCGCCGTCCATCACCGCGAGCCAGGTAAGCGACACCATGTACGGGATCATGGCGACGGGTACCACTGTGCTCACGGTGACAGACAGCTTGCTCCTGTGGAACGACACGCACGGTGCGCGTGTCGACGTCGGGGGCACCCTGATCGTCGATCACTGCACCATCTACGGCAACAACGACGGCGTCTTCCTGTCGGGTGGAAGCGGCACGGTTTCCAACAGCATTATCACGGGCAACACGGATGACGGCGTTGACAGAAACGCGGGCGCCGCGGGGGTGTTCGACAGCAACGTCTGGAACAACGGAACGAACCTCGAGGGCACGATCACCCTCCTGCGTGTCATCAGCGCGAATCCGCTGTATGTCAGCGGTACCGACTTCCGCCTCACGTCCAACTCCCCCTCACGCTTCAGCTCCGGTGACCTGTCGGACCAGGGCGCGCTGCCCTACGCCGGAGACGCGACTCCAGGGCTGTACGGGACCCTCTGGGTAGATATCGTGGTGCCCGCCGGTGCGCACAACGTCGCCGGAGACCTCACGGTGGCACCGGGCGTCACCTTGACCCTGGAGGCCGGGGCCCACCTCACCATGGCCCTGATCGACATTATGAGGGCCTACGACAACCTCAACCGGGTTGAGCTCCGGGTTTTTGGCGCATTGGTCGCTCAGGGCACGGCCAGTCAGAACGTGGAGCTGGGGGGGGCGGTCGCGTCGAACAACGCCTGGCAGGGGATCTACTTCGGACCGGGGGCGTCCGGTTCGAGCCTGCGCGGGATGTTGATCTACGGCGCCCTGGAGGGGCTGCGGGTGGAAGCTGTATCTCCAGGCACCTTCGACGGCATCGTGCTCGAGGGCAATGTGAACGGCGTGAGGGTGGTCTCCAGCGGCGAAGCACAGCTGTACAACCTCGTGCTCAGAGACTGCAACATCGGGGCTCGCATCAGTGACAACGGTACCATGGAGCTCGTCAACGCTACCGTCTACGGTAACAACGACGGCATCTTCCAGGCGGGGGGCTCGTCCACCATCACCAATTGCGTGATCACGGGCAACACCGACGACGGCTTCGACCGCGACGCCGGCACCGCCGCCATCTCCTACAGCAACGTCTGGGGCAACGGGACCAACCTCGAGGGGACCATCACCCAGGGCGCCGGAATGCTCTCCATCAATCCCTTTTACGAAAACCCACCCGGCGACCTTCGGCTCACGGCCACCAGCCCCTGCATCGATTCAGGCACCGCAACCGGCGCACCGGCCACAGACATCAACGGCGTGACACGTCCCCTGGACGGAGACGGCATCAACGGGCCCGGCTACGACATGGGCGCCTACGAGTACGCCGCGGTGACCGTCTGCGGAGATGGCATCCTGGGCGCCGGCGAGGTCTGCGACGACGGAGCATCAAACGGCCAGTACGGCTACTGCAACTCGAGCTGCACCGGCCTGGGTCCGCACTGTGGCGACAGCACGGTCAACGGTCCGGAAGCGTGCGACGACGGCAATGGCGACGAGACCGACGCATGCCTGTCCACCTGTGAGACAGCCAGCTGCGGTGACGGCTTTGTGCAGGCCGGAGTGGAGGTTTGCGACGACGGCAACACCGACAATACCGACGCCTGCGTGCAGTGTGCTGATGCCGTATGCGGCGATGGCTTCGTGCAGGCCGGGGTGGAGGCCTGTGACGACGGCAACAGCGACAGCACCGACGCCTGTGTGCAATGTGCCCTGGCTACCTGCGGCGACGGCTTTGTACAGACTGGCGTGGAGGAGTGCGATGATGGCAACGCCTCCAACAACGACGCCTGCATCAACACCTGCCTGCTCGCACAGTGCGGCGATGGTTTTGTGGGGCCCGGTGAGAGCTGTGACGACGGCAACCAGATCGACAACGACGGCTGCTCCAACACCTGCCGGCCTCCCGGCTGCGGGGATGGCGTCGTGCAGGCGGGGGAGCAGTGCGACGACGGCAACCTGGTCAACGACGACGGCTGTACCAACGCCTGCCAGCTGCCCGCCTGTGGAGATGGCATCCTGCAGGCGGGAGAGGAGTGCGATGACGGCAACTCGGTCAACGACGACACCTGTACCAACGCCTGCCAGTTGCCCGCCTGCGGAGACGGCATCCTGCAGGTTGGCGAGGAATGCGACGACGGCAACAGCGACGGCACCGACGCCTGCACCAACGACTGCCAGGTGGCGGCATGCGGCGACGGCTTTGTGCATAGCGGGGTGGAGGAGTGCGATGACGGCAACCAGATCTCCACAGATGCGTGCGTAGCGGGCTGTGTAGCCGCCGCCTGTGGAGACGGGTACCTGCACATCGGAGTCGAGGAGTGTGACGATGGCAATGCCGAGAGCGGCGACGCCTGCCTGGACGACTGTCGCACTGCGCGGTGCGGTGACGGTGTGGTGTGGATTGGTGAAGAGGAGTGCGACGACGGCAACTCGGACAACGGGGACGGCTGCAGCGCCGCGTGCACCCGCGACGCCACGAACCCCGGCGGCGACGCGGGGCCGGACGCCGGTGATGGAGGAACCAGCAAAAAGGGCGGCTGTGGGTGTCAAGGCGCTGGCGGGGCAGACTCTCCGGCAGGCATGTTCGTGTTATTGCTGGTCCTGGGCCTGCTGTGGCGCCGACGGCGACGGGCCGGCCATGAAGTCACACAACCGGCTTCCCGAGGCGATGATCTCAAACCCTGGAAACGCAGTCGTCAGTGACGACACTCCCGCTGTGCGACAGTGCAGGGCGGCCTGTGGTTTCATGGTGTAGCGGGTGGGTATCGGTGATCGGCTAAGCGTCTGCAATGCGACTTTGCGGCCAGGTTGTGGATCGCGCCAACAGTCGGCGCAAGCACCAGGGTCCAAAGGACAAAAGGGATCATGCTTGGCTTTTGCACATTTGCTCGAGTATCGGGGACGGCGGCAAAAGGGCTCAAGCAGTGTGGTGTACGTGTCTGCTGGGGGCCTAGCGAGGCATTCGGAGGTCCATTGGAGCACCTGAGGACACAGGGAAACCATCGTCGGAGTCGCGCAGATGCCTCCGGACTGTGTCGGTGTCGAAGTCCGGGCCCTGGCCCTGGCTCGGGCTCGGGCTCGGGTTCGGGCTCGGGCTCGGGCTCGGGCTCGGGTTGGTCGGCTTCACGGCTGGCTATGGCGGCGCTCTAGGAAGAGCCGCGTGGGGGTGTGAAGGACATGGTAAATGGGCTCGACGGGCGCGTCGTCTTGGTCCGCGGGCACCTGGAGCAGGTCTGTCTGAAACGATGTTGGGCGCGCTGGGGCGACGGGAGGAGGGGTGGAGGGGTGGAGGGAAGGCGCAAACGATCCAAAATCCTGACCACGGTGGCGGGGGCCGTAGTCGGCGCCAGCGGAACCATCTGAGCGCCACAGGCGAGACACTCGAGCCCGTCGATGTCGAGACTTCTTGTGAGCAGGATCGCCCACCGGAGCCTCCGGGATCCAACTGCGGGCTGGTCTTGTTGGAAGTCGTCGGGGTCGTCGGGGTCGGAGTGGTCGGAGTGGTCGGGGTGGTCGTCGGGGTCGGAGTGGTCGTCGGGGTCCGATTCGCCGCTGCACGGGTGGGCGTTGGCGGACTCTAACGACGGGTGACCGCCAGCCCGTGGTGGCCGTGGGAGCCTTGGTCGATATCGACTGCGGTTGGCAAACACGCCATGGTACCTCACGCTGCTTTGGTAGGGGGCCGGAAGCAAGACAGCGAGTCGCTCGAGGAATGGCACGGGCTTCAGCACCAGCGATCGCGACATTCATGTCGCGATTCCTGCTCAGGGCCCACGGCACGTCACCTGGGTGCCCCCGGGCAGCCAGGTCACCGACAACGCGACGGCGACACAGAGATGGGGCGCGAAAGCCTTGTGCATCGTGTGCGCTGAATACGCACGATTCGCCTGCAGGGTTCATAGAAAGACTCGGATGGGACATGGGGGTGGGACCAGGGACGGCCCCCGCTACTTCGACGCGCCGAACATCTTGGCGACACGCTCGCGGATCTGCTCCGGCGAGACGTCCTCGACGTGGGTGGCGAGCTGCCACTGGTGGCCGAAGGGGTCGGAGGGTTCGCTTGAGTAGTTGGGCCCAGGGAAGCCTCCGCGGTCTCGTCTGACCGATCCCTCGCCCAACGGAGTACAACGCCTCCACAACCAGTCGATGAGCCCGGGCGAACGACACACACGCGCGGCTGCGCCTTGTAACGCAACAGGATTTCCCTCATGATTGAGGGGATGCAGACCCTGCGGTCCAACCCAATGCGCGAGGTGCCGCAATGACGACGGTGACCGGTGAGGTGTCGATGAGAAGAGGGCTGGACCTCAGGCTGGTACTGGGGCTGGCAGGCCTGATGATGCTGGCGGGGCCGGTGGCCTGTGGCGACGATGACGGGGGAGTGATTGACCCGGACGCCACGACGTCACCCGATGCCCAGACCATCTCCGACGGAAGCGCGGTGGACGCCGCCAACCGACCGGACGCCGATCCCAACGGTCCGGTGGCCACGCCGGCCTGGCGCTCGGGCTTCGAAACCGGCTTCCCCGGCGAGTGGCTCAACTACGACAACGGGTCGTGGACGGTGGATGGGACCCCCAACCCCGGCTGGTCCAGCGCCTGGACCATCGAGGACGCCGGGTCGTTTTCCGACATCCCCTTCGGAGACCACGTCTACAAGGGCTGGGTCTTCGCGACGCACACCGAGAGCCACCGCGCCTACCCAGGCATCCACTGCGACATCCAATCGCCCATGGTCAACTCCTTCTGGGTCTGGGTGGACGTGGATTTCGCGCAGCTGGCGTCCAGCGCCTGGGTGCACCTGGCAACCTGGGGCAACAACCCCGACTGGAACGTGCACACCATGTCGGTGCGGGACCACCGCCTGGAGATGGCCCATCTGGACTGGTCCTACATCGGCCCCACACCCCAGCCCGACTTCCCTCTGGCGCAGTGGGTGCGGCTGACGGCCTACATCGACTACGACGACGGCGGCTACATCCGGGTCTGGCAGGACGGTGTACCGGTGCTCGAAGGCCACTACACGTCCGTATCGGGCTCGAATCTGCAGCGCGCCCACTGGGGCATGTACGCCAGCGGGGACGTCTTCGATGCCGTGCAGTACAACGACGAGATCCAGATCTGGACCCTCGACCGCCCCTGGATCGACCTGGCCACCGAGCCCCCGTCTCCCTACTGATTCGAGCACGCAATGCGATTGACCTGCGCACGTTGACATGCCACGGTCATGCAACCAGAGGCTCTCAGAGCAATGAACCAGCAATTTCGTAGGAGATCGACATGTTGAAGCGAGCACGGACCCCTCTTTTCTGGATCCTGGCCATGGGCTGCCTACTTGCCGTGACCGGCTGCGGTAAAAAGTCCGGGGACACAGACAGCAAGGACAAAGCCAAGACCGGGCAGACCGACGATGGCATGAAGCCGGCCGACGCCATGAAGGCCGCCAGGCCCGCGCCCGCGCCCAAGCTCGCCAAGGTCGACCTCACCGCGATGCTCAAAAAGGCGGGACGGGAGGCCACGACCAAAATCCAGATCATGGCGCCCGAAGGCGCGAAGGTCACCGAGAGCTTCGGCGACGTCGTGGTGAGCGCGGGCAAGACCTTCAAGCTCGTCGTCGCCACCAGCGCCCATGACGTAGCGAAGGACAAGAAGTTCCAGCTCAACAACAAGGTGCAGAAGCACAAGGGCTTCGCCGTGGACACGCCCGAGGCGATCATCGGCAAGTCGGAGGCCTTTGGGCGCACGAGCTTCTTCCTCACCGCCAATCAGAAGGTGGGCAAGGAGACCTTCGGCTGCCAATCCAAGCGCGGCGCCGTTTCCTTCACCGAGGCGCAGGCCAAGCTGATGCTCGCGGCGTGCAAGTCCATCAAGGCTGCCCCCTGATCCCGTGCGCAGAATCCTGGCCACAGGGGCTTGTCTGGTTCTCTCCTCGTGCGCGGGCTCATCCCCGCATGGCACCAAGTCAACCTGTTGGTGGCTGCCTTCATGATGACCGGCCAACCCGACGTCGTGCTCAACACCACGCAAAAAAAGCAGTGATTCGCAAATGGCCGCAGACGCGGCACGCCTTTGCGCTGGCCCCACCCGGTCTCACAAGGACCACCGCCGGACACATTGTCCTGCAGGCCTGGGCGACAAGAAGCTACTCCGAGCGGGGGGCCTAGTGCCGATACCTCAATGGCTGGCGATTGACCTACAGCCAGGCCAAGGGGCTCCGGGTCGTACACAACCACAAGTACGCGACCGGCTCGGACGTGGGCTCGCCCTGCGGTAAATCCATGCCCGGCACGCCCCGCCGGACCCGACCGTAGTGACCGAAACCATGCACGCCAGAGCTCATATCGCGCTGCTGCTTGTCCTGGCGGTGACCCCCCTGGGAGCCCTCGCCTGTGGCTCTCGCACGGTGGGCGCCGACTGGGGGTGCCCGGGGCCCGAGCTGCTGACGACTCCCCTGGTTGCCGCCAACGCCGTTCTTGCCAACGGGACCTGCACCCTGGAGGAAGAGCAGGCCGGGCGCCAACACCGCATCCTGTGCGACACTCAGACCTGCCGCTGGTTCGTCGACGGCGACATGATCTGCGAATGTCGGCAGCTGGACTTCGTCAACACCTGCGCCAACGGCATCCCCACCTGCGCCGATTGGCGAGGCAGCATCGACTTCGCGTCCCCTTAGTTGGGCGCTGGTCAATTGTCACGAAGAATTCGATAATTCGAACTCCGTCCCCGAGTCTCTACGTTGGTCCCCGAGTCTCTACGGTGCGCAGCGGACGCCCACCTGCACATTGTCGAAGCGCGCGATGTAGGTCTCGCTGCAGAACCCCGTGCAGCCGGTCTGGAAGTAAGGTCCGCTGTATTCGAGCGCCGCGTTGACATGCGTGGCGTTGGTGCCCGTGCCTGTGAACCCGTAGGACCCCGCGGCAGGATCGGAGAAGCTGCTGGAGCCGTCGTTGCGCACCTCGAGCTGCCACAGGTCCGTGTCCGCGTTGTAGGTGACGCGCACGCTGAAGTAGCGATCGGGGTCGAACCCGCCCGATGACACGATGTCGGTGATGGCGCCGTTGCGGAGGCCGTCCTCGAACCGCACCAGACGCACGCTGCCGCCGCTGCCGCCCATGACGACCGCATAGCCGAAGGCGGTGGCGCTGGCGTTGCACGTGCTCGTGCTGGCGTTCAACCCGGCCGCAGAGCTGCCGGCGAGGACGTACGCGAGGCCAACGGTGATTCGATTCTGGCTGGAGGTGCTCGTGCAGCTGAATCCACCATCGGTGGAGTCAGGGTCATTGCGGTGCATGTTGAGGCTCCAGACGACCTCCAGCCCTGCGTTGTTTCCGAGCGTGGGGTCGTACAGGCCGTTGTCATAGTCCGAGCCCGCACCGCCGGTCTTCACGTAGGCATACCCTTGGCCGTGCACCGGCGAGCCGCTCTCGTCGTTGGTGATCTCGAGCAGGCCATTGTAGATGCGCACGCCGTGGTTGGGGAGGGTGTAGGCCGACCATCGGCTGGTGCTCACCGCCGCGTCCGTGCCGGTCGTCCACGAGCTCGACGAGGGCGTGGCGAAGGTCTCGGAAAACACGCTCGTCAGGGTCGCCGGACACATGGAGCAGCCGCTGGTGTCGATGACGCAAGCGCCCGTACACGCCAGGGAGCCGGTGGAGAAGCCGAAGGTGGTGCAGTCCGCGCCGCCGAAGTCGGAGCCGTCGCACTCCTCGGTGCCCTCGCGGATGCCGTTGGGGCAGACCGACGCCAGACAGGCGCTGGTGTTGAACGTGCAGTCGGCGTTGCAGGTCAGGGTGCCGCCAGCATAGCCCTGGGTCTGGCACGTCCCGCCGTGCATGTCACCACCGTCGCAATCTTCACCCGGATCCCAGGTGGCGTTGCCGCACAGCAGGGTGCAGTTGGAGGGCTCGCCGTTGCAGGTCCAGCCGCTCTCCACCTGGCAGGCCGCGTTGCAGCCGTCTCCGCTGGTGGCGTTGTTGTCGTCGCACGCCTCGCCGGCGCTGATGATGCCGTCACCACAGGACGGTGCGATGCAGGACGACGTGTCATAGGCGCAGGCGGCAGTGCAGAGGAGGGTGCCGCCCACGTAGCCCAGACCCACGCAGGTCTGGCCGCCGAGCAGGGCCCCGTCACACTGCTCGCCGGCGTCGAGCTGGCTGTTGCCGCACAGCGGAGTGCAGACCGACGGCTCGCCGTTGCAGGTCCAGCCGCTCTCCACCTGGCAGGCCACGTTGCAGCCGTCTCCGCTGGTGGTGTTGTTGTCGTCACACTGCTCGCCCGCGCTGATGATGCCGTCGCCACACTGGACGGGAATGCAGCCCGACAGGTCGAAGGCGCAGCTCGCCAGGCACAGCAGCGTGCCGCCGACGTAGCTGCCCACGGTCTGGCAGGTCTGGCCGTCGAGGTTCGCCCCGTCGCACTGCTCCAGGCCGGTGACCAGTCCGTCGCCGCAGGAGAAAGTCGAGCAGGCGGTGGTGTCGTACGTGCAGCCGGCCGTGCAGGCCAGGGTGCCGAGGTCGTAGCCCAGGCCCACGCAGGTCTGGCCGCCGAGCAGGGCCCCGTCGCACTGCTCTCCTGCGTCGAGCTGGCTGTTGCCGCAGTTCGGCGTGCACCCGGAGGGCTCGCCGCTGCACGTCCAGCCCGACTCGACGTTGCACAGGATGTTGCAGCCGTCGCCGCCCACCTGGTTTCCGTCGTCGCAGGCCTCACCCGGACTGACGATGCCATCGCCGCACTGGACGGGGATGCAGCCCGACAGGTCGAAGGAGCAGCTCGGCAGGCACCCGAGGGTGCCGCCGATGTAGCCGCCCACGGTGGCGCAGGTCTCACCGCCGAGCAGGCCCCCGTCGCAGTCCTCACCGGCGTCCAAGGCGCTGTTGCCACAGGTGGGCAGGTCGCACCCGGCGGTGTTGAAGGTGCAGTCGGGGCCGCAGGCCAGGGTGCCGCCGACGTAGCCCTGCCCCAGGGACTCGCAGGTCTGGCCGCCGAGCTCGGCGCCGTCACACTCCTCGCCGGTGTCCTGCACGTGGTTGCCGCAGAGCTCGGCGCACACCGAGGGCTGGCCGACGCACACCCAGCCATCCTCCACGCTGCAGTTGCTGCTGCAGCCGTCGCCGGCGGCGGAGTTGCCGTCGTCGCACTCCTCCATGCCCTCCACCACGCCGTCCCCGCAGGAGAAGAGCAGGCATGCCGAGGTGTCGACCAGGCACTCGATGGTGCAAGCCAGAGTGCCGCCATCATAGCCCAGGTCTTCGCAGGTCTCGCCGCCGGTGTCCGCCCCGTCGCACTCCTCTTCGCCGTCCACGGTGCCGTTGCCGCAGGTGTACGCCTGGCAGCCACTGGTGTCGACCTGACACGTGTCGACGTCGCAGGCCAGGTCACCGCCCCCCAGCTCCAGGCTCTCACAGGTGGCCCCGTTCAGATTGGTGCCGTCGCAGGTCTCGCTGCCAAGTACCAGTCCGTCGCCGCACAGGGGCCCACAGACCGAGGGGTCGGCGTCGTCGCACGTGTAGCCGGCCTCGATGGCGCACAGCGCGTCGCATCCGTCGCCACCCACGGCGTTGCCGTCGTCACACTCCTCGGTGCCCACCGTCACGCCGTCGCCACACTCCTGGGGCTCTCCCGGTGTTCCGGTGGCGCACGCCACCGCTGTCAGCGCAAAAAAGACGACCAGGCCGACCGTGCCCCGCTTCGCCAAGTCGAGCTCATTGGTGCAACGCATAGGTATACCCTCGAGTCAGTTCGATGCTTCTGCGGCCAGTACCTATTAATACTACTAACTGTTCCACCGGATGTTCAAGGTCTGAGTGGCGGAGGGTGCCGATCCCCGGAGGGACAGGGTGTGGGAATTCGAAGCGTGGGATTCTACGGTGTTAGGCGGGCTCGCGCGCCGCCAGGCACTATCTGGCGTCGGATTTTCATCCTCGTGATGGCGCACGCCA
>Ga0272441_10002538_pt1 | contig 36611 bp, 32 predicted proteins | sample SSMProp6N_FD_193582 | JGI IMG/M metagenome (GOLD analysis project Ga0272441, IMG submission 193582) | Marine sediment archaeal communities from Little Sippewissett salt marsh, Falmouth, MA, United States - SSM-Prop-6N | ecosystem: Environmental > Aquatic > Marine > Wetlands > Sediment ...
TTCTACATCGTTGTAGACTTCTCCAGTGGCTAGTTTCAATCCCTATCGGGTTTTCTTTGGCGCTGCGACAAGCCCTCGCGCAAGATCGATTTGGCCAGATCACCCAGTTTCAATCCCTATCGGGTTTTCTTTGGCGCTGCGACACAAATTTTTGCGAAATGGAATTACGACCTTACAGAGTTTCAATCCCTATCGGGTTTTCTTTGGCGCTGCGACTCAACCAGGAGAAGATGTTGCCATTACTGACTTTATAGTTTCAATCCCTATCGGGTTTTCTTTGGCGCTGCGACCGAAGACGAGTCGGTGTCGGCTGGTATTGTTGATCAGGAGTTTCAATCCCTATCGGGTTTTCTTTGGCGCTGCGACATGTGGGCCAAGCATGAAGACGACCCCACCGTGCCAGGTTTCAATCCCTATCGGGTTTTCTTTGGCGCTGCGACTCTATCTCGTCGCCAAGGATGCGGAGGTTGCAGAGTTGTTTCAATCCCTATCGGGTTTTCTTTGGCGCTGCGACACGGCGGTCGAGAATTACGCTGAGAAATTACGAAAAGTTTCAATCCCTATCGGGTTTTCTTTGGCGCTGCGACTGCACCCTTAAAATGGTTCTTTTCCCCTATAAACCTTGCTAAAGCCTCGAAAATCAGACCTCATATCATGGACCCCCTCTGTACCCTGAGTTTATAAAGATCCATGACGTCCCCCACAGCACGCTAAGCGCAGAAAAAGAAAATGGCGCGGCCAAAAGCTGCGCCTGTTTTATCGCGCTGCTTTGGCGACTCTCTCGATGCCATCCTTTCTGTTGATGGCAAAGCTTCGGACGTCACCTTTGGCAGCTGCCATGATCTCGTCGGCTAGACAACTTCCAGCGGACCGCTTGCTCTTGAAAGCAGCCCTCTGAGCACCGCGAGATATGAACTTTAGGGCTATATCCACCCTTCTTTGAGGTGCAGTATCCACGGCTTTTGGCACGGTTATGCCACCGTACTTCAGACGGACAACTTCTTCGCGAGGTCCTGCCTTGGATATGGCTCTGGCGAGGACTGTAATCGGGTTCTCGTTCGTCCTCTTGTTGATTATGTCGAAAGCCTCTTCTACGATCTTGTAGGCCTTCTGTTTCTTGCCAGTGTTCGTCTCTTTCAGCATCATCTTGTTGATCAGACGCTCGACTATGTGCTGCTCAGACTTCTTAAACTGCTGTCTGGCATGTTTGCCGCCACTATGCACCACATAGCTCGGACGAAGGCTGGAATAGCGCTTTATGCTGAGATCTTCAATCTCAACTTCTTCGGGGTCCCACTTATTAAAGACCTTCACTTCATCACCTTATCGGTTTCTCCTTGCGTCCGATGACCATCTCGTTCAAAGAGACATTGTTCACGCCGACCACCTGGAACCTTACTCCGGGAATATCTCCCTTGGCGCCACCCATCCTGCCGCCGATACGTTCCACAACGACCTCGTCGTGTTCATCTATGAACCCTATGGCACCATCTCCCGGACAGAAGGCGGTAACCTGTCTTCCGTTCTTGATGAGCTGTATACGAACGCATTTACGGATGGCGGAGTTAGGCTGTTTAGCCTCTACGCCCACCTTTTCCAGGACGATGCCTCTGCCCCGTGGCGCGCCCCCGAGGGGGTCTGCCTTCACGTTCAGCCTCAGCACCCGCCGGCTGTAACTAAGGTCACTCCATCTGAAGTTCTTGCGGTTGTTCTCCAGTTTTCTGGCCGCGTACTTTCCCATTCCCATTTTTTCACCTAAATTAATCGCTATATCTCGATCGCCAAAGAAGACATTTGCCAAATTTTATCAGAGGCTGTGGCCCCTTGTATGTGGTTTTACTGTATTATGATGTCGTCTATGCCATGATGCCTTTGAGAGAGCATCTTGGCCTTTAATATGTTACGGCCATCCCTTCCTATGGCGATGCCTTTATCCCTATTTGCTACTTCTACATAAGCCAATCGCTTATTATTCTTGTTTACCAGGGTCACATTCTTTATCGAGGCTGGCTGAAACGCGTTCTCAAGGAACTCTTTTACGTCATCACTGTGCTCGACGATCTCAACCTGCTTTCCTATGGATTTCTTGACCCGGTTGATGTTGCTGCCCTTTCGACCTATGGCAGCGCCCATATCACCTTTCTTTATGACGAATATTATCCGACCGTTCTCCGCATCGACGACACAATCTCTGGCCATGCCACCGGTCAAGCTCTCAAAGAGGGCTATGTATCTAATCCCTTCAGTGGTGAGCTTGAACTCACTCATCCTGAATACCCCTGATCTCCCTCAAAAGTCCCATTATCTCAGAATCGCCTGGATCTATTATCGCAAGGGCTGCCACAGGGAAAGGCTTTCCACATGCAGACCCAAGATCTTTACCTCTGCCAGAATAACTGTATACTGGTACATCCGTGTTTTCAAGCTGACTGCGTACTTCTTCGGGACAATCGGAAGCATGTATCATCAGCTTAGCCTGACTGCTGCCGACCGCCACCAAAGTTTGATTTGAACCGAGCACAACGTTCCCGGTTCTGATTGAACTTCTAAGAGCTCTATCAATGTTTATCATCCTTTTACCTCATCGTTTTGCGACTAATTGTACATCACCAGTTCCCAACTGTATCGGCTGGCCCACTATTACGTTCTCGGTTACACCCTTGAGATCGTCCACATCCCCGCGCACTGCGGCGTCGAGTATGTGGCTCACTGTGACTTCGAAAGCGGCCCTGGCGAGCACGCTTGCCTTCTCGCCAGACACTCCATGACGACCGATCTGCTTGACTTCACCGTCACAGGTCATTATATCGGCCACCAACATGATGTGTCTGACGTCGACGGTCAGACCTTGTTCTCTCAAGGTATCTGTAGCCTCGTTTATTATGGCGTTACGGGCCGCCTCAATTCCGAAAACCGCCCCTATTTCGGTTATATTATTTGTCTTTGTCCTGGTAGGATCGACTCCCTCGTACTCTATGACTTCCTTGAGCGCCGAACCCTCGGTGTACAACACATACTCATCAATTTCTTTCCGAATGACGACCCGTTTTATGCCCTCTACGCCCTTGAGTGAGATTGTTTTGATCTTCTCCACCAGTTGGAGCAGTCCTCGATAAGAAGGTTTCTTGGGCGCAAGGGTGAGCACATTCCCATTCGAAACAACCGGCAACTTGGTCTCACTCTCTAGTCTATCAGCCACTTCTTCTGCGGTGATCTTGCGCAGATCAAGAGCATCCTCTTTTAGCTCGAGCACCAAGTTCATCTCGGCAAGATCGGTGGCTATAGATCCAAGATGAAGGATGTTAGTGGACTCGATGCTCCAGGCAACCTCTCGGGCTTTGTCTCGATCGCGAGCATAATCATCTTCCAACCTGATCGTCATGGTAGGCGTGCTGGGAATCTTTCTTGCATCAACGATCTCTATCAACCTTGGAAGGCCCAAAGTTACGTTGATCTCAGCGACGCCCGCATAGTGGAAGGTCCTCATGGTCATCTGAGTTCCAGGCTCGCCTATCGACTGAGCTGCCACAACTCCAACAGCCTCACAAGGTTCAACCTTAGAATGCTCGTAATCCGAGAGGATCTGATCAACGATCTCTTGGAACTCTTCTTTGGTCACCTTGACGCTGGAAAGTTCGTCACGAAGCGCATCCTTTAGGTTCCGCGACAAAGACAGCGCCTCGATCCTTTTGAGAATCCCTTTCTGCGTGAGACTCATGATGACTCCTTCTTCAAGACCTTTTGAACTATGCTATGAACGTTTTCTGGACTGGCATAATCTTTTCGGGATGTGTCGACGCCATCCTCACCGTAGCTGAACTGAACGATTATGCCCCGGGTCTCTTTGACCGTTCCATCATAACGCACTTCCAAATCTTGGAGCGCGTTTATAAGCCTTCGCTGAAGGTAGCCGCTCTGAGACGTTCTGATGGCAGTATCGACGAGACCTTCTCTGCCACCAATTGCATGGAAGAAGAACTCAGTCGGAGTGAGACCTTTCTTGTAGCTGGAATGGACAAACCCATGCGCGTCAGATCTCAGATCGCCACCTTTGAAATGGGGGAGGGTTCTGTCTTCATAACCTCGATGGATACGCTCACCTCTCACACTCTGCTGACCCACGCAAGCTGCCATCTGGGTTAGATTGAGCATGGATCCACGAGCCCCGCTGACAGCCATCACAACGCCACTGTTGTCCATACCTAAATACCGGCCCGCGATCGCCCCTGTGTTATCTCTGGCCTTGCCCAAAGTCTGCATTATTCGCATCTCTAAAGTCTCGTCCAAGGTCCGACCAGGTAGTGATTCAAGCTCACCTGCGTTGTAAGCCTCGATCAATTTATCCACGGTTTCTCTTGCGGTATTGATCACGTCTTGAATCTGATTTGCAGCCTCTTTAGGGATGTCTTCGTCGTCAATCCCGAAACTGAAACCGGCAAGCATGATACCCCTTATGGCAAGCTGCGTCATCGAGTCCACGAACTTTGCGCCGGCGTTTGGACCGTACACTTTCATCACACGATCTGTTATCTTCCCTTTGAAAGCCCCAACTGCCGCGGCATCGATAGTACCTTTGACCAACTCGCCGTTGCGAATCACCACGTAAGCGTCGTTTTCGCAGTCTTCGCCCTTGCATTGATCGCAGTTCATGCAAAACGAGGCCTTGAAAGTCAGGTTGAGCTCTTCTGGAAGGGAGAGGCTAAACATCTGTTTTCCGGTCCAGTAGGGCGTACCATCTTCGTATCCAGCGGGATCTGGCACTTCAAAATCTTCTAGGTTCTTTAAGATCTCCATGACTTCCCAACGGTTGAACCGCTTCTCGCCGTGAGTCAGGACGAAGTTTCCGGTGACGTAATCGTGTATGCCTCCGATGATGGGACCGCCGAACCTGGGCGACAGAATGTTCTCTTGAACTCTCATCAAGACATGAGCCTCAGCCCTGGCTTCTTCGGTCTGTGGGACGTGCATGTTCATCTCGTCCCCGTCGAAGTCGGCGTTGTAAGGTGGACATACCGCAGGGTTTAGCCTGAAGGTCTTGTAAGGCATCACGACCACCTTGTGGGACATGATACTCATCCGGTGCAAAGATGGTTGTCTGTTGAAGAGAACTATGTCACCGTCGATCAGTTGCCGATCAATCTTCCAGCCCATCTCCAGCTGGTTTGCCACTTCCTCCGCGTTCCTTTCGGTGACCTTCAGCCTCCTGCCATCAACCCGAGTGACGTAATTGACACCAGGATGGTTTTTAGACCCTCGCTTCACGAAGTTTCGCATGACTTCGATGTTTCTGGAGTTGATCACCACTGGCACCGAAAGCTCCATGGCAATCTCAATGGGAACACCGACCTCATTTATGCTCAGGTTGGGGTCAGGAGATATCACGGTCCTTGCGCTGAAGTTAACCCTTTTGCCGGACAAACTGCCCCTGAACCGCCCCTCTTTTCCCTTGAGTCTCTGAGAGAGGGTCTTAAGAGGCCTCCCGCTCCGATGGCGCGCAGGTGGCACACCTGAAACGGTATTGTCCAAAAAAGTTGTGATATGATATTGGAGCAGTTCCCACAGGTCCTCTATGATGAGTTGAGGCGCGCCAGCTTCCCTGTTTTCCTGGAACCTCTGATTAATCCTGATTATATCGACTAACTTGTGAGTGAGATCGTCCTCGCTCCTCTGGCCACTCTCAAGAGTGATCGAAGGCCGCATGGTCACTGGCGGGACAGGTAACACCGTAAGAAGTATCCATTCAGGTCTTGCAGTTTTGGGGTCCATACCCATGACTTCGGCGTCATCATCAGGAACTTTTTCGAATCGGTCGCGTATGTCAGAAGGGGTGAGTTTGTGTCCATCTTCTATATAGGCCAAAGGCCGCTCGAACTTTACATCAAGTTGGGGCGCGCCACAGTAAGGGCAGACCTTGTGCTTCCTGGCTTCAGCAAAGACTTTGTTCACAAGGTCATCAGTGGGCTGGCCCAGCTCGACTAGGGTATGGATCTGCTCAAGATACATATTCTTGTCAGGTTCCAAGAGCATGAGCCTGGAACAGTCTTTGCATATGGCGCGAAGCATCTTTCTGATGAGCTTTGCAAAGCCCACGTGTATCACTGGAGCTATGAGATCGATGTGGCCGAAGTGACCGGGACATTCGCCGGGCCTCCCACCACAGGTCCTGCACCGAAGTCCTGGATCGATGACGCCGAGACGAGGATCCATCAGACCCATCTCTATCGGAAATCCGTCATCATCGTAAGTATCTGCGGTTATGACCTTCACCACACTCATCCTCCGAAACTCCTGGGGAGAGATGAGCCCAAAACTTATCTTGCCAATTCTCTTTGGGACGGTCATGTTTACACCTAAACTGCGTCCTCCAAAATCAACCTGGGAGCCACGCCGAGAGATTTAATTTCATCTAGCAAAAGCTTGAAGGCGTAGCTCATCTCTACTGGATATATCTCGGTATCCGAGCCACAGACCGAACAGTAATCTGTATTCCTGCGTTTATCGTGAACGGCAATCATGCCACATCGGCTGCAGACCAGCTCAGTCACCTTGTCAGATTCGTCCACGAGCCTCTCTTTTAAAGCCAAAGCTGCGCCGTGGGCGATGAGAACGTCACGTTCCATCTCACCGAACCTGAGACCGCCTTCTCTTGCCCTACCTTCTGTGGGTTGTCTTGTAAGCACCTGGACCGGGCCCCTCGACCTTGCGTGCATCTTGCCTGCGACCATGTGATAGAGCTTCTGGTAAAGAATAGCTCCAACAAATAGGTCAGCCATAATCTGCTCGCCGGTCATGCCGTTGTACATCACTTCTCGGCCTGTATGAGAAAACCCGAACTTGGTGAGCGCGGAACGAAGGTCCTCCTCATTCTCGCCAAGGAAAGCTGTCGCGTCTACCAACCTTCCTTCCAGAGATCCGACCTTGCCGCCGATCATCTCGAGAACGTGACCTACCGTCATCCTGGATGGGATGGCATGAGGATTGAGTATAAGATCTGGGACCATGCCGCTTTCGGTGAAGGGCATATCTGCCTGGGGCACAATCAGTCCAACAACGCCTTTTTGGCCGTGTCTAGATGCGAACTTGTCGCCAAGTTCAGGAACCCGCTGATCTCTCGTCTTAACCTTGGAGAGTCTGTTTCCATTAGCTGACTCAGTAAGTATCACCGTATCGACGATGCCCCTCTCGTTAGATCTCATCGTGACCGAAGTTTCTCTCCTCTGCTGGGGAGTTATCCCAAACTCAGTCGGCTCTTCCAGGAACCTGGGCGGAGAGGTCTTTCCTATCAGAACGTCGTTTGGTGCAACCTCTGAGTTGGGGTTGACGAGGCCGTCGTCGTCTAATTGGCTATAAGCCTCTGCGCCCCTTGCACCCCTCACTTCCATATCTGGAATCTCGAACTTGTCTTCCTGGCCGCCAGGGTATTTTCGTTCCTCTGCCTCAGAAACCCTGAAGAAGTGGCTCCGCCCCAAGCCTCGATTGACTGCAGACCTGTTGAGTATGAGCGCATCTTCGATGTTGTATCCTTCATAAACGAGAACTGCGACCACGAAGTTCTGGCCTGCGGGCCTCTCGTCAAATCCGATCGCGTCAGCAGTCCTGCTTCTGCAGAGGGCTCGTTGCGGATAATGGAGGGCATGTGCTCTCGTGTCGGGCCGCAGCTTAGTGTTGGCCATTGGAGTTCCCAGGCATTGCTTGACCATGCCCGCGCCCATGGTGTTTCTGGGACTGGCGTTATGCTCTGGATAGGGAACCAAACCGGTACAGATGCCAAGCATCAAGGAGGGGTCAAGCTCTAGGTGAGTATGCTCCAACGTTATGTCTTCTTCCCAGATCGCTATGAGGGCGTTTTCTTCCTCTGCGGCGTCTAAGTACTCGACCAAACCCTCTTTTACCAGATCGCCGAAGACGATTTCGCCGTTTTTGAGCGTTTCAATGTGCCCTTCTGTTACCAGAGGCTTGCCGTCTTCCACTATGACCAAAGGTCTTCTGGCCCTGCCCGAATCGGTGCTGATGAGGATCTCGTTTGTCCTCTTAAAGTAGGTCGCGTTGATCTGGTCGCTAATCTGGTTAGACCGCCTGAGCAGTCTTATGTCTTTGACCAGCTTTTTGGGGTCGGGATGAGTCCCCACAAATTCGCCGTTTATGAATACTCTGCCCTCACTCACCGTAATCACCCACCGGAACTACATCTAGATCCATGAACCGTTTTTTCACATCTTCGTAATTTTCTACGCCAGTGGAGAGCTCCACGCCCTGAGCAAAGTTCTTGACTAGGCCACAGTTGGGACCTTCGGGGGTCTCGCTGGGACAAATCCTGCCCCATTGTGTGGGATGAAGATCTCTGGCCTCGAAATGGGGCTGAGACCTGGAAAGAGGAGAGATTACTCTGCGAAGATGGCTCAAGGTGGCCATGTAGTCAGTGCGATCTAAAAGCTGAGAGACGCCGGTCCTGCCACCAACCCAGTTTCCTGTGGCTAGCGGGTGGATCATCCTCTCGGTCAGGACGTCTGATCTGACAGTGGTGATGACGTTAAGCTCCCTATTTCTCATGCTCGCTCGTTCCAGCTGGTACTTTATGTCCCTCGTAAGCCTGTTGAAGGCGACCCTGAAGAGATCTTCCATGAGGTCGCCGCTTAGCTTGAGTCTCTTGTTGGCGTAATGGTCTTTGTCGTCTTCGCCTCGACGACCTAAAGCCAGTTCGAAACATGCCTCTGCCATTCTGCAAAGGAAGATCGCCTTTGCGTACCGGTCCTTCTCATCCACCCCTATATGGGGAAGGAGGTATCGGTCCAAGACGTAGGCCGCCCTCTTCTTCTGATATTCTTTGGCCTGACCCGCTGCGACTCTGGAACCAATCTTCTCCAATGCTTCGTCTCCGGTGGCAACCTCAGCTTCTTCTAGGTTCTCCAACATGAACTTGATGATATCTGGATTTCCAGAAACCGCTTGAACGATCTCCATATCGGTTTCAAGACCCAACGCCCTTGCGAGGGTCACAAAGTTCAGCCGTCCGCTGACTGAAGGGAACGACACTTCGAGGATGGATTTTCGGCCTCGTTCCACGATAACGAGAGATCGGTACCCTTGTCTTTGGGAGAACACTTTTGCCACTTCTATGTAGTCAGAATACCTCTGGTTATACTCTACTAAGATCTTGTTTGGGGCCAGATCTTCCAATGTCATGATGACCCTTTCAGATCCGTTTACCACAAAGTAGCCACCAGAATCCAGAGGATCTTCCCCGTATTCGATCATCTCTTCAGAAGATAGGCCCGAAAGGTTACAGTTCTCGGACATGATCATAATGGGCAGCCTGCCGACCATGGCCTCCACTGGATCTTTTTCGGTCTCGCCCTGGACGATCGTCATCCCCAGACGAACAGGACTGGCATATGTGAGGTTCCGAAGCCTGGCGTCGTTTGGATAGAGCAGCTCCACAGAACCATCTGCTTCGGTCACAACGGGCCGTTCCACTCGAATGTTACCCAGTTTGACGTAAGTGTCCTCGATGTTGGTCTCGATGATTCCGACCTCATTGATCACTTTCTGAAGTCCTCCTTCAATAAAGTCGTTGAAGGAGTTGATGTGATGATGGACCAATTTATCTTTTGTAAAATAGGCCTTGTAAAGAACGTTTCTGTCCAGCAAACTCTAAAACACCTCTTAATCGATTACAAGCCTGTAAAAGACGGATTCCCCAGCTGTAGGACTTTTTCTTAATATCTTAAGTATGTCGCCGACCTTCGCCCCGGTCTCTTTTACAACGGGGTCGGTGATGTGGATCTTTGGCAGTTGAGCTGATTCCACATTGTACGTCCCCAGAACCTCTTTCACCTCTTTGGGCGAGAGTATGATGTGAGATGGGACCTGCTCGTGATCCTGCAGTACGAACTTTTTCATGTAGCCTCCTCTGAGAAGTAAATAGTCAACTACCGCGGCCCAAAGGCCGTGGCTTGTAGCTGTCTTTCAACGCTACGATTGGCTGGTTGACTGCAGCCTGCTACGATCAGATCTACTGAATGTAGCGATGTTCCTGGATGCGTTCAAATCTGCATCGATCTGGAAGTCGCAGTTTTTACACTTGAAGATCCTGCCGCTGCGATTATTTTTGTGCTTGAACCCACATCTGGAGCATGTCTGCGAAGTATACTTTGGATCTATGACGATCACTCTTTTTCCTACCGCAGCAGCCTTGTATTCTACGAAGCATCTCAGTTTGGCGAAACTCCAGTTGCCCAGTTTTCGGTTGAATCTTTGTCCTTTGTTGTTATCGTTCTTGATGTTGGTTAGATCTTCCAGGGCGATCACGTCATACGGTTTTGAAACTATCCAGTTGGCGATCTGATGATTTGTGTCCATTTGAAACCGTCTCTCTCGACTTGAAAGCTTCTGAAGCTTTCTTTTTGCGGATCGAGTGCCTTTGGACTGAAGCTTTGATCTCAAATACTGGTACCGTCCCTTGACTGCTTTTACAGAGCCGGACATCCAGAAGGTATTATCACTACACACTGCGATGTTGTTAATTCCAATATCTACTCCAAGCCGCTTGTCTCCGGTTGTCAACTCTGGATCTGGTTGTTCTACTTGAACATTGAGATAGCAAGCGTTTTTGGCTATCTTGAGCTGGGCATTCTTGACCTTCCAGGTTGCGTACTTCTTGTAGTACTCTGGCAGTTGAAATTCGTATCGCATTCTTCCAAATGCGGTTGTAAGTTTGCAATATCCGGATTCCAGGAATACCTTCATGGTCCTAACGTCGAATCGTACCGTTCCGAGTGGTTTCTTGAATGGTTTTGTCTTGAACTTGAGTCTCTTTAGCATATCGCTTGCCTGGTCTCTCGCAGTCTGGAGAAGTGCCGAAGGCAGCGTAGGATACTTCACTCGGAGGTCTTTGTACGTGGCTCTGTTGAGCCGGGTCTTGTTATAGTCATGTGCCGCAAAACCGTAGTCTATGACGTCCTGGCAGGCAGCGTTCCAGATCTTCGCTGTCTGGACAAGTTCGTTAGACCGGTCTAGCTTTATCTTCAATGTGCGGTACATGTTATCTGGCATGCAAGAACGTTATCGAATATATATGGCTTTTGGTAGAAACATGGGAGAGCTTCGCTTCCATCTTCGCCCTGTCTTCTCGCTGCACTCTTCTCCACACCCCAAAAGATAAAACGGGCTCGAAGGGATTTGAACCCTCGGCCACCTGGTGTCTTCATCCAAAAAACTTAAAAGCCAAGCGCTCTGCCTAACTGAGCTACGAGCCCCCATGAGCAAATCAGCCCACGACACCTAATGGGTGATGGCCATCCTACATAAAACCTTTTCGGCCTATTCGATCAGATTTTATTCACTTTAGACGCGATGTCGTCGCCTACATCAGAGGTAGTTGCCGTTCCGCCAAGGTCGTATGTCTTGACTTTGCCTTCAGCGAGGTTCATCTCGATGGCGCTGATTATGTCTTCTGCCGCCTTTGTCTCTCCGATGTGGTCAAGAAGCATAGCTCCAGCCCATATGGTGGCTATTGGGTCGACCTTGTTCATGCCTTTGTATTTGGGCGCACTTCCGTGGATGGGCTCAAACATGCTTGTGCCCGTGGGATTTATGTTGGCCCCCGGCGCAAGACCCAATCCGCCCTGAATCATGGCGCCCAGATCGGTGATTATGTCTCCGAACATGTTGGGTGTGACCACCACGTCGAACCACTCTGGATTTTTCACAAACCACATGGTTATGGCGTCTACGAAGTTGAAATCGGTCTTGACCTCAGGATACTCAGATGCAACCTCTCCGAACACCTCTCTCCAGAACCCATAGATGTCGCTCAAGACGTTAGCCTTGTCTACGCTGGAGACGTGTTTTCCTTGCCTCGTGGCCAGATCGAAGGCGTATTTGATGACTCTTCTGGTGCCCTCTTTGGATATCATCCCTATCTGGTAGGCGATCTCCTCGCTGTCGGATTCCACGTCTAGGCCGAACTTGACTTCGTAAAGGCTGCGAATGACCTCGAACTCTTCCCTGCTTTTCCCGGCCTTGGACCTGCCCCCAATCCCTATGTAGAAGTCCTCGGTGTTTTCCCTCACCACTGTGAAGTCGATATCTTGAGGACCTTTGTCCTTGAGTGGTGTCCAGACGCCTTCCAAGAGCTTGACGGGCCGCAGGTTCACATACTGATCGAAATAGAACCTCATGGAAAGGAGGATGCCTTTCTCAAGGATGCCCGGTTTCACTCGATCGTCCCCGATCGATCCCAGGTATATGGCGTTGTAACGGCTAAGTTCCTTTAAGACGTCTTCTGTGACCAGCTCGCCTGTTTCTAGGTAGTGGTCTGCGCCCAGAGAATATTTGATCCATTCTAGCTCAAAGCCGTACTTCTCAGATGCAGCTTCGAGGACTTTCTGGCCTTCGGCCACTATTTCAGGCCCTATACCATCACCGGGAATAACAGGTATATCGTACTTCACGCGGACTTCACCATCCTCTTAGTGTATTCCACCAGTCCGCCGACTTCGACGATATCTTGGAGGAAGGGCGGGAGTGGCGTGGTCTTGTAAGATTCGCTGCTGGTTTGGTTGTATATGACTCCTTTAGATGCATCTATTTCTATGGAGTCGCCATCGTTGATCTTGTCGACGTCGGCACAGATGAAGAGGGGCAAGCCAATATTTATGGCGTTCCGGAAGAATATGCGGGCGAAAGATTTGGCGACGACTGCCTTTACCCCTGCGCCTTTGAGCCCCAAAGGTGCGTGCTCTCTTGAAGAGCCACAACCGAAGTTGGTGCCAGCCACTACGAAGTCTCCAGATTTCACATTGACCGCAAAATCGGGCCTCACTCCCTCGAATATATGACGCGCTAGTCCTTCTGGATCGTTGATCACCAAGTATCGCCCTGGTATCACGGCGTCAGTGTCGATATCATCTCCAAATTTCCAAGCTCTGCCTGCCAAAAACCATCCCCCAGCGATAGTGAACTAATTAGCAATGCCTGTGAGGTATATTAAGTTGACTGGTAACTATAGTGTTTATAGTCGAGAACCGATCAGATGAGTTTAATCAGTTCTCACCAGAATAGTGCTTAACGATACGAATAAGGATAAATCCCAAACTCTTATGAGTTAGAGATTTGTCCGAAAGGTATCGTCAAGCACTATAACCTGCGGGTGCGGAGTGGGCAGAGCGGGAAGGCCCCGGTCTTTAGGCCGTGGTAGTTGACGTTACTACATAATTGGTATCTTAGTTTACAAAATTATATATATTTTTCAGTAAATTTCCTTAACCGATCTCGTATGGATCAAGTTTTGAGTATGGACCTTTTGACCATGGGAAATACCAAAAATAACTATCCGGAGAGCCGCCTGGCGCCCCCCTATTTCAGATCTGTTGGATCTCGTCTCTGGTGGCCAGCTTCATCCCAGCCTCGGTAAGAACCTTCTTGGCCCGCTCCAGGTCGTCCACTCGGATTATTAGCATGGCCTTTTCGGCCTTTGCTGTCACGAAGGCATAAGCGTAATCGACATTGATGCTGTTATCTCCAAGAGTGCTAACGATCTCGTAAAGCCCGCCTGGAATGTCCTTCATCTCCACCGCAAGGACGTCGGTCTCAGAAACGGTAAACCCACTGTCATGTAAGACCGTGTAACCTTTTGCGGGATCGTCCACAACCATGCGAATTACGCCAAAGTCCCCTGCCTCTGCAACGGTCATGGCTCTAATGTTAACTCCAGCATCGGAAAGCGTCTTTGAAACCCTTGCCATCCTTCCAGGCTTGTTCTCAACAAACAGTGATATCTGCTTTATAGCCACCAATTTTCACACCTTCCTCTTGTCTATAACCCTCTGTGCCTTCCCCTCAGAACGGGGAATGGTGCCGGTTTCCACCAGTTCTATATCAGCGACTATGTTCAACACACCTTTTAACTGTTTGGATATGTTCTTGCTGAGAGTCATCAAATCTCCGATCTTGTCGCTGAACCCTGACTCAGAAAGCTCGACCATTATGGTCATCATGTCCAGTGGCCCTTTCCTGTCCACTATGATCTGGTAGTGATCCCCAACCTCTGGGATCTTCATCAAGACAGACTCTACCTGGCTTGGGAATACGTTGATTCCACGAACCACTATCATGTCGTCAGTACGGCCCAAAATCCTCATGAGACGAGGATGAGTCCGCCCACAAGAACAAGGCTCTGTATTTATGACAGTCAGGTCGCCTATCCGGTACCTTATGAGGGGAATTGCCCACTTGTTCAGAGTGGTTATCACAAGCTCGCCAGTCTCGCCGTCTCCCAGCTGCTCGCCGGTTTCTGGATTGATCACCTCGATCAGGAACATGTCTGCCCAGACATGAATCCCGTTTTGTTCTTGGCATTCGGTGAAAAGCGGGCCGCTCATCTCGCTTGTCCCAAAGATTTCGTAGGCCTTAATCCCAGTGTTTTCCTCGATCCGTCGTCGAGTCTCGTTAGACCAGGGCTCAGCCCCAAATACGCCCACCCGAAGATTCGTATCGTCCCTTATGCTCACGCCCATCTTCTCAGCAACCTCGGCGATGTGCATGAAATAAGATGGAGTACAGGCGATTGCAGTGCTTCCCAGATCTTGCATCAACATGATCTGACGCTCCGTGTTCCCAGTGCCCGTGGGAAGGACCGTCGCCCCGATCTTCTCTGCACCGTAATGGAGCCCAAGGCCGCCTGTGAAAAGACCGTACCCATAACCGATTTGGATTACGTCCCCGCGACCAAGCCCGATCGAAGTGAGGGCTCTTGCCAAGGAATCAGACCACATCTCGATATCATCTTTGGTATATCCAACCACCGTCGGCTTTCCTGTGGTGCCGCTGGATACGTGGTAGCGCACCACCTGGTTTCCAGGCAGACTAAACATGCCTGTCGGATAGGTGTTTCGAAGATCCACTTTGTAAGTAAAGGGAAGTCGAGTCAGATCGCTTAGCTCTTTTATGTCCTCTGGCACGACGTTGAACTTTTTGAACCTCTCCCTGTAGAAAGGCGAGTGGTCGTATACGTAGCGCACCATTGACTTTAGTCGCTCCTCTTGGAGCTTCTGCAAATCTTCTTTGGGCATGCGCTCGATGTGCGGATTCCAGTAGTCAAACATGGCCATCAACCTAAGAGGCCTGTTACGGTCCCGCACAATAAAAATCAATCGACCATTTCTCCCAAACTCCAGAAGACCTCAAAACTCCAAAAAAGACTGTGTCGAAGATTGCCATAGCAACTGTGGCTCGAAAAACCGTGTCGTTCAGGAACCCTGATATAGAATCATCGAGTAGTAGGAAGAGGTGACAAACCTTGAGGGCAGAAACTTATATTTGTACGGTTTTGGCGATCCTCTTCATTATAGGGTCGTCCTCTGGGCAGATCGCCGAATTCGAAAAACGCGGCAGGGGACCTGCAGGTTCCATGGAACCCGCCGTCGTTTTGGGAACTTCGGGCGAACCACAGGGTCTCTTACCCTCAATCGAAACGGTCCAGTATCAGACAGAAGGGGGCTGGTCCAGCTGGACTATAATCAAAGGGACTAAAGTCACCACGTCCCCCGCGATAGTTTCGGCTCAGTCAGAAGCCGTCGACGTATTCATGGGCGGTGGCGAAAACGAACTCTGGCAAGTCCGACATTACAAGGTCTGGTCAGCCTGGAAAAAGCTATTTGGACAGCCCCCCTACAACGTCGAACCTCAGGGCATCCCTTTCAGAAAATATGAGTTGGCAGTGGCCTACACGGGCCCTGATCTCTCAGAAGGTTGTTACCACATATTCACATGGGGCCCAACCAACCACTGCCTCTACAAGAAATGCAGCGTCTGTGAAGGGAGTGCGACCTGTAATCAGGACGAGGATTGGATCAAGATCGAGGGCGAGATAGGTTCAAGGCCCTCTGCAACCGTCAATTCAGGCGAGATATATCTCTTCGCCCTGAACAGCTCTGGCTGGCTGATCTGGAACAAGGCAGATCCAGAATCGACCAGTTCTGTGAACGGCCTCATTTGGACGGGCTGGGCGCCTCTTCAAGGACCCTTCAAGTCGTCTCCAACCACGGTATCAGACGAAAACGCCACCCAAATATTCGTCCTGAACGAAGAGGGAGAGGTAGTCCACCTGCAATGGTTTCCAGCAACAGGAGATATCTCCAACGAGACGATAAAGTACAAGATGAAATCGACCCCATCAGCAGCTCTTCATGAAACGGGCATCCATCTCTTCGGAGTTGAAGGAAGAGATCTTATCCACACCTGGCACGATGGAATCTCCTGGAAAGAATGGGATAACCTTGGTGGAGACTTGACAGGCCAACCTGCTGCAGTCTCCGATCGACTCGACAGAATCAGAGTCTTTGCCCGAGGTCCTGGCGAGAGGCTCTGGGAGATTGATTACGTCCCTGAAAATTGGACTGTCTGCTCAAATTCTTAGATGTTCAATCAAAGTAAGAAGAAAAAGAAGAAACGTATGGGCGTTAGAGCCTCTCCACTTCTTCTTTCACCAACTTGTTGACGACACCAGGATCGGCTCGACCTCGTGTCTTCTTCATAACCTGGCCCACCACGAAGTTTAGAGCATTCTCGTTTCCAGATCTGTAGTCTGCAACGGCCTGATCGCATTCTTTTAGGGCAGATCTGACGGCTTCCACCACAGCATCGTCCTCGACCTTGGCAAGACCCTTGGCCTTGACCACTTCGCCTGGAGATCCACCATGATCCAATATGTGACGGATCACCTCGACGCCCCCCTTCTCGGTGATCTCCTTTCGCCCCAACATCTTCAGAATCTCGACCATGTGTTCTGAGCTGAAATGGTCAATTGAAGCGTCACGATAGTTCAGCTCGCCTTTCAGCACGTCTGCAATCCAGACAGCGGCCTCCTTTGGCAGGGTCTTTAGTGCCACCACTTCATAGAAATTGGCCACCCTTATATCAGAAGTGAGGGACTTTGCGTGATCGTCTGCGATCCCGTAATCTGCCTTGAACCGTTCCCTCTTCGCGTCAGGCAGCTCAGGCAAAGTTGCCTCGATGCGAGGAACCCAGTCTGCGATCTTCATTGGAACGAGATCGGGCTCGGGGAAGTAACGATAATCGTGCTCGCCGACCTTGGATCTTATGGAGACTGTGACTCCCCTCAATTCATCATAGTGACGGGTTTCCTGGATGACGTCCATTCCCCTGCGCCGGATGTTCCTCTGCCTGGTAATCTCGTAGGACAGAGCTTTTTCGACGCCCTTGTGGCTGGATATGTTCTTGACTTCAGCCCTGTCACCACCTTTCAGGGAGATGTTGGAGTCGACCCTCATGGCACCTTCCAGGTTTCCGTCAAATACGTCCAGATACTCCAATATGTTCCTCAATTTATCGAGAAATGTCCTTGCCTCTTTGGGCGATCGAAGATCTGGTTCGGTCACGATCTCAAGAAGCGCCATACCACACCGGTTGTAGTCCACCATGGCGTACTTGGCCCGGTCGATGGTTCCTGCGTGAACCAACCTTCCTGGGTCTTCTTCCATGTGAGCCCGGTTAATCCTGATGACCCTCTCTTTCCCGTCGTCTCCTTTGATGAGAATACGACCTCCAACGCCAATAGGAAAATCGTACTGAGTTATCTGGAACGCCTTTGGAAGGTCGGGATAGTAATAGTTCTTCCTGTAAAAGAGGGTCTCTTCTTGAACCCTACAGTTTAAGGCCAGAGATACTCTGATGGCGTACTCAACAGATTTTTTGTTGACCACGGGCAAAGTTCCAGGAAGGCCCAGACAGACTGGACAGGTGTGAGTGTTGGGGGCGGCGTCCTGATAATCGGTGGAACAACCACAGAAAAGCTTCGACTTGAGCTTGTTGAGCTGGACGTGTACCTCCAGCCCTATTATCACGTCGTTCTCCATTTTAGGACACCTCCGGAGGTGTGGCATTGTGATGAGGTGTGGCATCCTCGTAAGCTTTGGCAGCTCGGAGGACTGCATTCTCTTCAAAATGGTTCCCGATAATCTGGAGCCCTATGGGTAAACCTTCTGCAAAACCGCAAGGAACGGATGCGGCCGGAACTCCTGCCAGATTTATAGGGACTGTGAAGACGTCGGCCATGTATAGTGACAAGGGATCTTGTATTCTCTCCCCTATCTTGAAGGCCGGAAACGGCATAGTCGGGGTGACGAGGACGTCCACGTCTTTTAAGGCCCGCTCGAAGTCTTCCTTGATGAGAGTTCGGACCTTCAGGGCCTTGAGGTAGTATCGACCATAGTATCCCGCCGAAAGGGCGTAAGTTCCAAGGAGAATCCTCCTTTTGACCTCGGGCCCAAACCCTTCGGCCCTTATCTCTGAGACGGTGGTGTGCCAGTTCTTGTCTGATTCCAGCCTCAAACCATACCGGAGACCATCGAACCGGGCGAGGTTAGAGGAGGCTTCGCTCATGGCTATTATGTAATAAGCGGCCAGGGCGTACTTGGTGTGAGGAAGGCTCACTTCTTTCCAGGATGCGCCCAGGTCTTCCAGAGTCGAGATGGCGTCCCAGACCGCTCGCTCCACACTTTCATCCACGCCCTCTCCAAAGTATTCTTTCGGAACGCCACAGACCATGCCTTCAACGCCGCTGTCGAGTCCTTCTAGGTAACTGATTTTCGACTTAGCAGAAGTAGAATCCCGCCAGTCGTGACCTGCGATGACTTCGAGGAGAAGGGCCGAATCTTCCACGGTGGTGGTGAGCGGCCCAATTTGTTCCAAGGAGTTGGCATAAGAGATCAGACCATATCGAGACACTAGTCCGTAAGTGGTCTTCACGCCGACTATGCCGCAAAAAGATGCAGGACACCTGATAGATCCACCAGTATCCGAGCCAAGAGCGCATGGTGCTTCTCTTGCGGCTACAGCAGCTGCGCTCCCTCCACTTGACCCTCCTGGAACCCTGTCTGGGTCCCAAGGGTTCCTGGCAGAACCAAAACAGCTGGTCTCAGTGGAAGTTCCCATACAGAACTCGTCCATGTTTGTCTTGCCCAGTATTATGGCGCCTTCCTCTTTCAGACGTTCGATTACGTGAGCGTCATAAGGGGGAACGTAGCCTTGAAGGATTTTAGAACTACAGGTGGTCTCGATCCCCTTAGTTGAGAGGGAATCTTTAATTGCTATCGGTATTCCGGCCATCAAGCCCTTCCAAGGAGACTTGTCAAATTCTCTTGCCCTATCGATGGCCCTCTCTTTGTCCAGAAGATTGTAGGCGTTCAGCTTGCTCTTCTCGATCTTCTCAAAAAGAGAGCGGACATAATCTTCTGCAGATCCTGAGAGAAGTTCGTCCTTAAGTTCTTGCAGCATAGATCACACGATCCTGGGACTCTTGAAGAAACCTTTCTCCCTTCTTGGCGCGTTACGCAGAGCCTCTTCCTGTGGAAGCGACTCTATCGATTCGTCTTCCCGGAAGACGTTGACCAGCTCCACCACCCTGTAGGTGGGTTCGACGTCTTCGGTATCCAGCTCGTCTAGCTGATGGAAATAATCTAGGACCGAGTTGAACTGAGCCACAAAATCGTCCTTTTCCTCTTCGGCGACCTTTATGGTGGCGAGCCAACCTATGTGGTCCACATCTTCTCGTTTAATCATCCTTAATCCCACACCGCTTCTTCTTAGGCTAATCAAAACCTTAGATGGCTGCCAACTACCACCCCCTTGAAGGGTGTGGCTTGTAACTGGCTTTAAGCCGCTACGATTGGCTGGTTGACAGGCAGCCTACCCAGGCAAGATATACCCGCTTGAGCAATGTTACGAGAAGCGTTGAGGTCAGCATGGAGTTCAAACCCACATTTACGGCAACGGAAGGCAGACCCTTCACGATTCCCTTTATGGGTATGCCCGCATTCAGAACATTTCTGTGAGGTGTACCTGGCATCCACAAGGAGAACATGCTTTCCGAGAGTTTCTGCTTTGTACCGGATAAACTGCTCAAGCTGGTAGAACGACCAGTTGTTGAGCTTTCGGTTGAACTGCTTTCCTCTTCGCTTCTGAACTCGGATCTTGCTAAGATCTTCAAGAGCAAACACCGCGTGTTCCGAGTTTGCGATTTGCTTCGATATGCAATGGTTGACGTCAGTCGCAAACCGTCTTTCTCGGCCCGAAAGCTTCTTTAGCTTCCGTTTCGCCGACCGAGTGCCTTTGGACTGCAACTCTTTTCTAAGGTGAGCATACTTCGCTCTGGTGTCTTTCACCTTCTTCGAGTTGTAAAAAGTGTTATCGGAGCAGACTGCTATGTTCACAATCCCACGATCGATACCAAGGACTTTGATATCCTGAGTAAGTTCTGGATCCGGATGTTCAAGAGAAACGTGGAGGTAGAACGTCTTCGATCGCTTATCATAAGATATCGTCGAAGACTTGATTTTCCAGGTCAAGTAGTCTTGGTAACAATCAGGGATTTTAAATGTGGTTTTGATCCGTCCTTTGGTGGACGCGATGGTGGCAATGCCGCGAATCAGGTTCACGGTGATTACTCTTTGATTATATCTCATCGCAGCAAACGTCTTTCGTTCCGGAAGCGACTTGCATTTGACTGCCTTGAGTGCCTCACACGCGCAATCTCTCGCCCCTTGTACCAACGATGACGGAAGCTCAGGATTGTTTTGACGAACAAGCTTGTATGTGGTGTTGTGGTTATCGACCTTGTTCCAGGATTCGTTCTCAAATCCCCACGTTGCGGATGCAGAGAATGCATTGGTGTACGCCCTCATCGTATCGAGAAGGGTGCAACGATCCTGGTTGGCCAGTTTCAGCTTGAATGTTACTGTCCTAAGCACGTTCATGTGGTGGGTGGTTAAGGTGGCATATACTTAACGGTGGTGTAGGCACGCGCTCCTTCCCGGCCCAAAGACGGGGGTCTTTCGCGCTGCTACGAAGATGAACCTTTTGCCGCAATTGCTGAAAACCGGACAGGAAAATGGATTCGTCCACAAACAATATAATGATACAAATTATAATAATAATGTAGATCACAAGCAAAAATCAAAACAAAGTCAAGTTGTGAAAGGGCGCGCTGTTGCTTGGTTGCCTTGGCTGATAGGACGACCACCAAATCCAATTGAAGAAGATGTCGACAAAATAAAAAGGTTATAGCGGACTCGCCGGGATTTGAACCCGGGATTGAGGCTCCGGAGGCCTCCGTGTTATCCAGACTATACTACGAGTCCAGCTAGCTTTCCAGCACTATCTCTATGTTAACGTTCTTAGGGACCTGTATTCGCATAAGCTGCCTTAATGCACGCTCATCCGCATCTAGGTCGATCATACGCTTGTGAACCCGCATCTCCCAGTGATCCCAGGTAGCGGTACCTTCGCCGTCAGGGCTCTTTCGGCAAGGAACTACCATCCTCTTGGTGGGCAAGGGGACGGGTCCAGCCATGTGAACCCCTGTCCTCTGAGCGATCCCTTTCACCTGGTTACAGATGTTGTCCAAGCTCCGCGGATCGGTCCCAGAGAGTCGTATTCTAGCTTTTTGCATAACTCAACACCAAAAAATTAAGTTAGCGGGGGGTTATGTCCATGCACATACCCGCCGCAACTGTCTGTCCCATATCCCTGATGGCGAACCTGCCAAGCTGTGGGATCTCCTTGACCTTCTCGATAACCATGGGCTTTGTGGGCGTCACCATGACTATGGCAGCGTCACCCGCCTTGATGAAAGCAGGGTTCTGCTCTTTTACCGAGCCGGTCTTGGGGTCGAGTTTGGCCATGATTTCGGTCAAAGTACAGGCGGTCTGGGAAGTGTGGCAGTGGAACACAGGTGTGTATCCCACGGTGATGGCACTGGGGTGTTGCAAGACTACGATCTGAGCCTTAAACTCCTTGGCAACAGAAGGTGGTGAGTCGACATGTCCGCAGACATCTCCTCTCCGGATATCCTTTCTGCCTATGCCTCTCACGTTCCAGCCGATGTTATCACCAGGCTCTGCTTTCTCATACTCCTCGTGATGCATCTCAATGGTCTTGACCTCACCAACGGCTCCAGCTGGCTCAAAGATGATCTTGTCGCCTTTCTTTATAACTCCGGTCTCGACACGGCCCACGGGGACGGTGCCCACTCCAGAGATGGTGTAGACGTCCTGGACAGGAAGCCTGAGCGGAAGGTTGGTTGGTTTATCTGGCACTTTCAGGTCGTTTAAGGTCTGAAGGAGGGTAGGTCCTTTGTACCAGCCGAGGTTGTCACCACTCTCGGCGACGTTGTCTCCCACGAAAGCGGAGACAGGGATAAAGGGAATCTCTGAGACCTTGAATCCGACCATCTGAAGCAGCTTGCCTACTTCTTCTTTGACCTCATTGAACCTCTCCTCGCTGTACTTTGAGGCATCAATCTTGTTCACTGCCACGACGAGTTGGTTAATTCCCAGGGTTCTTGACAGGAACACGTGTTCCTTGGTCTGGGCCATCACGCCATCAGGAGCTGCGACTACCAGAACGGCGGCGTCAGCCTGACTCGCGCCGGTAATCATGTTCTTGATGAAGTCTCTGTGGCCAGGACAGTCCACGATGGTAAAGTAGAACTTGTCAGTGTCAAATCTCTGGTGAGCGATATCAATAGTGACTCCCCTCTCTCGCTCCTCTTTCAAGCTGTCCATGACCCACGCAAATTCGAAGCTGCCCTTTCCCTTAGCATCTGCCTCTTTCTTGAACTGCTCAATGATGTGGGGAGAAATTGTGCCGGTATCGAGCATCAATCGACCCACTAACGTAGACTTTCCGTGGTCGACGTGTCCGATGAACGCTAAGTTCATGTGTGGCTTATCTTCTGCCATCTTTCATCTCCTCCGGTTAACTTTTAACTCCGTACGTTCTTCTTTGGGTTTAAATCTTTTCAGAGAAAGCGTTATGCCTTCAGATAATCGCCAGGTTTAGGCATTTCGGCCTTTAAGCCCTTACGACCACGAATCTGGCGAACGGTTTCTTCCATCGAGTTGGCTGGGACGGATTCAAAACCTGCAAACTCGGTGCTCCAGAGAGCTCTGCCTTCGGTTGCACCCCTGATGGCTCCAGCAAATCCGAACAGCTCGGAGACAGGTGCCTTCGACTTGATGGTGATCATGTCGCCTTCGGTCTCCATGTTCAGGATCACGCCTCTCCTGCCTTGGATTTCCGACATGGCGCCACCCATCTGATCCTGGGGAACCTGTATAAAGACGTTCTGGAAGGGCTCGAGTAAGGTGGGATTTGCCATCAGGAGCCCGGCTTGGACTGCCTGTCTCACCGCAGGGATGACCTGGGCAGGACCTCTGTGGATTGCGTCTTCGTGGAGCTTAACATCCATCAGCTTGACTTTTACACCCTGGACAGGCTCTCTTGCTATTGGGCCGTTCTTGGTAGCCTCCTCGAAACCCTCGAGGATTAGTTCCATCGTCTCTCGAAGGTACTGGACGCCTTTCGTCATGTTGATGAATAGGTTGGAGCCTGATATGGCCCAGATGTTTTTTGCTTCATCTTTGCCCATGCCCTTGCCCATCAAGAGTTCTCTTCTCTCCAACTCCTGCATCTTCATGGAGACCTCACCGCTCTTGATGCTCTCCACTACCTCTGGATCGAGTGGCTCTATCTCGATGTAGAACCTGTTGTGGTGGTTAGGAGATTTGCCCTCCACTGCACCGGGTGTCGTTCCCATCACAGACTCTCTATAGACCACAATTGGTGGCGATGTGGTGATCTCTACGCCCTTGTCTCTTTGGATCCTGTAAGCCACGATCTCAAGGTGTAGCTCGCCCATGCCTGCCATGAGGTGCTCGCCAGTCTCCTCGTTGATGTTGATGTTCAGGGTGGGATCTTCTTTGGCGACCTGTCTCAAAACCTCTACTAACTTTGGCAGATCGCGGGTGTTTTTGGCTTCTACTGCCACAGTGACAACGGGTTCGCTCACGTGCTTAATGTCTTCGAAAGGTATCATTTCGCGCTCGGACGATACCGTTGATCCCACGAAGGCATCCCTAAGGCCAGTCACAGCGGCTATGTTGCCAGCGGGAATCTTTTCGACCTCGATCCTGTCTGCGCCCATGAAGATTCCTGTCTGCTGGACTCTGTTGGTATTGGCAACACCGGATATGCTCAGCTCCATGCCCCTCTCAAGGGTTCCGGAAAAGAGTCTGCCCGTGGCAACCTCGCCAGCGTGTGGGTCCACAGATATGTCGGTGACCATGAAAGCAACAGGGCCCTTGGGATCACAGATATTCATGGACTTGGCAACCTTTGACTCGGGATCGCCGTGCCAGATAACCTTGGTACGCGCCTTTTGAGCTTGCAAGGGGCTTGGCAGGAAGCGGATGACCATATCGTTGACGGCCACGTATAGCGGACATTTCTGGGCGAGAGCCTTCACGTCTTCAGTCCGGCAGTATTCATACACTTCGTCAAAGGCTATGCCGGTCTTCTCCATCTGAGGAACGCTGATCGCCCAATTGTACAGAGCGGATCCAAAAGCAACGCTGCCGTTGGCGGCGTCGACCTTCCATCCTGCCTTGTACTTCTCCTCGTTCATGTTCCTGATGAGTTTGTTTACGTTGTCGATCACTTTGCCAAGGCGCATCTGCATCTCTTGTTTATTCACCTTCAGCTCGTTGATCATCCTGTCCACCTTGTTGATGAACAGAACTGGATGAACGTTCTCTTTCAGGGCCTGTCTGAGGACTGTTTCGGTCTGAGGCATTGCACCTTCTACCGCGTCCACCACGACCACTGCACCATCTACTGCGCGCATCGCTCTTGTGACATCGCCGCCAAAGTCAACGTGGCCCGGAGTGTCTATCATGTTGATGAGGTACTCGTCACCCTCAAACTCGTGAACCATGGAAACGTTAGCGGAATCTATTGTGATTCCACGTGCCTGTTCCAGCTCGTCGAAGTCCATAAAGAGCTGCCTTCCGGCCAGCTCCATCGATATCATGCCGGCTCCCGCCAACAGGTTGTCAGAAAGAGTGGTCTTGCCGTGGTCAATGTGTGCAACAATACCTATGTTTCTGATCATTTCTGGCTTGTCCATCAGCGTCTTTACACGCTCAGCCATCTTCTTCCTCTTGCCCATATCACGCCTCACGAATTTTGAAATGAAAATACGAATCTCGAAGTTCTCGGTTCCATCTTCGTACACCTATATAAGCCTTCGGCCCTCGTCTATCCCGCTCAAGCGATAGCAATCGCCGTTTTTGGCACTCAAATCAAACGTTTTAGAGGAAATGTATGAGGGCACAAACGAGGCCTTGATTGGGCGTACTCTCAGCATTATTGCATATATTATACACACCATGTATATTGAGATAGTATATACATGGCATGCTGGTACGATATATAGATGCATTTACATAAAGAGCTAAGCAACTTAATGCACTTGCAACAATATGTCACTTGACCCTTCGCAGCTGAAGTTCCGAGAAGAATTCGCTGTCAGTTCACGGCCAGTTTGATGCAGAGATGATTATAATATACTGGGCAAAGCTTATATCGATGAGAGTTCAGGCTCACAGGGTTTTCAAGATGGCACGCTTGGTAATGAAATTTGGCGGATCTTCGGTAGCAGATGGAGCAAAGCTCAGAAACGTGGGTGAGCTCGTCAAGAACCTGAGCGAGGAAAATGAGATCGTGGTGGTGACCTCTGCGCTTGGGGGAGTCACAGACGACCTTTTGCAATGTGCCAGAGATTCGGCTAATGGTGACAACGTAGAAGATATTGTCACTTTCGTGGACCGGCTGAGCAAGAGGCATATCCGGGCCGCCATGGAGGCGATCCAGGACCCCACGATCGTAAAAGAGGTAAAAGAGAAAATAAACCAGAGGCTCAGCGAGCTTGAGAAGGCCTACATAGGCATATGTTATTTGGGAGAGCTTTCGTCTAGATCGATCGATCGAATATCTAGCTATGGCGAACGTCTGGCAGCTCCAATTCTCTCAGGGGTTTTAAGAGACCTAGGCATCAAGTCCAAGTATTACACCGGCGGCGAGGCCGGGATAATAACCAATAGCAACTACGGAAGCGCAAGGCCCTTCGAAAACACCCCCGAAAGGATTGCAGAGAAACTTTTGCCCCTTGAAGGCGTCTCTGTGGTTACTGGATTCATAGCCGAGGACGAGAGCGGGAACATAACGACTTTGGGTAGAGGTGGCTCAGATTTCTCAGCCTCGTTGATCGGGGCTTCCATCGGCGCAGACGAGATCTGGTTTTGGAAAGACACTTCAGGAGTTCTCACAACAGACCCGAGGATCGTCTCTAAAGCCAGGAACATTCCGCTCATATCCTACCGAGAAGCTATGGAGATGTCTTACTTTGGAGCCAAGGTACTCCATCCCCGAGCAATCGAGCCTGCCATCAGCAAAGGAATCCCCGTCAGAGTGAAATGCACCTTCAGCCCGGAAGATCCTGGAACTTTGATTGTGCGAGAGGGCGTCCCTCAGAAGATAATAAAGGCCGTGACGCTCTACAAGAACGCCGCCCTCTTGAACATATCAGGGGCTGAGATGATAGGAACACCTGGCATTGCTGCAAGGGCCTTTACAGCCCTGGCAGATGCCGGTGTGAACGTCGTCATGATCAGCCAGGGATCATCAGAGTCGAACATATCTATATTGGTGGACGACTCCCAGCTCAACACCGCAGAGATCGCTCTGAGGGCCGAGTTTCCCACCAACGTGGTCAGGGAGCTATCTCATGACAGAAACGTCGCCATCGTGGCGGTGGTGGGCGCAGGAATGGTGGGAACTCCAGGAGTTGCCAGCAAAGTATTCGGTGCGATGGGCCGGGCCGAAATTAACGTGAGGATGATCAGCCAGGGGTCAAGCGAGCACAACATATCCTTCGTGGTGAGCTCTGATGAGGCTGAGCGGGCGGTCCAGGAGCTTCACAAGGAGTTTGGACTCGAAGTTGAGGAGACGAGCACATGAAAAAGAAGTTCACATATGCCCAGTCGGGTGTAGACATCAAGATGGAAGAGAAAGCAATCTCCGCCATGAAAGGGGTAATGACCGGAAGGCGCAAAGGGATTGGCGCGCCAATAACCGACATTGGCCATTACGCTGGCCTCATCGACATGGGCGATTTTGCGATCGCAATGGCCACCGATGGCGTCGGAAGCAAGGTCTTGATCGCAAACGCCATGAAAAAGTGGGACACCGTCGGGATCGACTGCATGGCGATGAACGTAAACGACCTTCTCGTCTTGGGAATCGAGCCCCTCGCCTTCGTGGACTATCTGGCCCTCGAAGAGGTGGACCCAGAGATGACTGCCCAGATTGCGTTGGGCCTTGAACGAGGCGCCGAGATATCCAACATATCGATCGTCGGCGGAGAGACTGCATCCCTTCCTGAGATCATAAATGGGTTCGATCTTGCAGGAACCTGCATCGGGATGGTCAAGAAAGACGAGGTAATTACTGGAGAGAAGATCCAAAAGGGAGACGTTATCGTTGGCCTTCCAAGTTCGGGACTTCACAGCAACGGCTACACCCTCGCAAGAAGGATCGTTGAAGAGTCCGATTACACTTATTTTGACAAGATGCCAGGTTCGAAAGACAACAGGACCGTGGGGGAAGAGCTCTTGGAGCCCACCAGGATCTACATGGAAGCTCTCGAACTCATCAAGAACTGTGACGTGCATGGGATGGCTCACATCACCGGAAGTGGCCTTCTGAAGCTTCATCGAATTTCTGATTATGGCTTTGAGATTGACGATCCCATCGAGCCCCAGCCAGTGTTCCGGTTCCTCCAAGAAGAGGGCAACGTTGACGAGGACGAGATGTACCGGACCTTCAACATGGGAATGGGCTGGGTCATAATCTTGCCTGAGGAAGATGCCAAGGTGGCGCTCAAGATGACCGACGGCAAAATCATAGGATCGATCACGGAGTCGGGCCTCAGGCTCGGTGATATGGAGCTAAAATAGGCGGAAAAAGGCCGGTCGGTTCCGGCCTTTGTTGTCCAGGATCGTGAGGTCTTTCTCCTGGAGAATGACGCGCCTGGCGGCGCCTTTTTTCGTTTCCATACCCACAATCTTCAGGATCGGAAGCACTGGTGCCGAATCCGAAAGTCTTTGAATGCCAAGCTCGCCGAAGAGACGGCAAGAAGTGTGTTGGGTGCAAGTTTCCCATTTTTTCGTCATGTTTCGCACCTTTCGCATTAACGGTTTGAACGCTCAGTAATTTTCCTGCTATCGGTTTTTTAAATTCGATATGCTCCAACACCATAACATGTGCTTTTTGAGCCTGACTCAGATCCACACAACCACTGAGAACAATATATAAATACTATATTATAAAATATTTGACCACGCGCGTAGATTTTTACAAATTTAATTTAAATTATTATTACTAATAAGGTGGATCAACGTCTCAATTTTCACCCATTATCTCAAGTGAAAAATGACAGATTTGACATAGCCTTACTGCGAAAAGTGAGATGTTTGTGGTTGCAGAGCTGCTACCCAATGAGTTGCAGAGCTGTATCATTGATGATCGGATTGATCTTGGCGGCAAACCTCTTAATTTTGGGGTGCTCTGCTGAGTATTTGCGTCTCGTTTGTAAGCCCCTATCTTTGGAGGCTTGTGGTATCTGTTTTTTGGCTTGGCCATGAGATTTCTGCCAAGGTCTCTTTCAGTCCCGGAACTTTTTCCATCATCGTTTCCAGTTTTTCTATCTCGCCATCGAGGTTCAGGACCTTTGGACCTTCGGGCCCGATTGCCACAAGAGCCTTTGGCTTCTTATACCCCAAAAAGGAAGTTGCACTGCTTTGGGTGTGTGAAAAGAAGGCGACTTCAGATATTGTGATCAAGATCAACCCGCCAGCTTTCACAGAAGGCTCGATCCTGAGCTTTTGCTTTAACATCATCACCAGTTATCTATAACTCTTCTTCCTCTACAAAAAGGGAGATGGTGACGAGATGAGATCTGTGTTAGACGGACTCGAACCTGTTCTTTTGTGGAAGAATTTTGATGAATTGAGACGAATTCCTCGATGTTCGAAGCACGAAGAGAGGGCTGCTGAATATGTGATCTCGGTGGCAAAACGATTCCGCCTGGATCATGAAAGAGACTTGGTTGGAAACGTGATCATAAAGAAGCCCGCAACTTACGGTCTCGAAGATGCGCCAATGGTCGCGATTCAGTCCCATCTGGACATGGTCTGCGAAAAGAATCGGGACTCGGATCATGACTTCTTGAAAGACCCGATAGAAATAGAGATCGAAAACGGCTACCTTCGCGCCAAGGGAACAACCCTGGGTGCAGACAACGGGATCGGCGTTTCTGCAGCCCTCGCCCTGTTGGAAGATGAAAGGGCAGTCCACGGACCTTTGGAACTGCTCTTCACTGTAGATGAGGAAGAGGGGATGACTGGAGCCTACGGCTTGGGTGAAGGATCTTTAGAAAGTAGGATTATGATCAATCTGGACACCGATCAGGTCCATTCGATCTACGTAGGCTGTGCTGGCGGTGAAAATTCTTATCTTTGGGTTCCGGTTCAAATAGAAGAAGTAACATTCTGGGGAGACTGTGACGAGATCTGTGACGAAAAAGATGTGAGGATGTGCGAAGAAATAGACGATGAAAAAGAGGATGGGATAATCGGGGATAACGCCGGACGAAATTATGAGGATAAATCCAGGCGAAAGGATGCGCAAAGGGATGATGGAGCTTGCTGGGCAGAGGATGCAAGTGATTTTGCCACCTTGATAGTTGAGATGAACGGTCTTAGTGGGGGGCACTCTGGCGTGGAAATCCATCTTGAGAGAGGAAACGCCATCAAGCTTCTGGGGCGGCTTCTTTGGGATGTGAGTAGAGTGGTGCCCTTCAGGCTTGTTGCCCTTAAAGGTGGTGAAAAGCACAACGCAATACCAAGAGAAGCAGAAGCCCTTATCTGTTTGCCAAAAGAGACGATCGGGCGTTTCACGGCCCTAATTCGAGCGGGCGAAAGGGCGCTCCAATACGAATGCAAGAAGCAAGACCCCGGCCTGAGGGTCGACATATGTCCTACAAAAATCAAGGAAAATCCCATCACTGAAATCGACTCAAAGAAGGTCTTGGATCTGATAGTTGCCCTTCCCACCGGTATCATGAGATGGAGCCCCGATATAGGGGGCTTGGTAGAAAGCTCGATCAACCTTTCTGTAATTCGTACTTGTAATGGTGACATTTTCTTCTTAATGTCGGTTCGATCCTCTTCGGACTCTCAGCTCAGGTCTCTGACTGGTAGAGTCGAAGCGATCTCAAGGCTTGCCGGCGTCGAAGTTGAGATGGGTGACGCCTATCCTGCGTGGCATCCAGATCTAGATTCTCGGATGCTCCAGATATGCAAGTTGGCCCACAAAGAACTCTTCGGCCACGAACCCGAAGTCAAGTCCATACATGCCGGACTTGAAACTGGCATAATCAAAAGGACGTTTCCAGACATGGACGCGGTCTCGATGGGCGCTTTAATCGAACAAGCCCACTCACCTGATGAGAGGGTCAACATCGAATCTGTCGAGAAGATGTACAATCTTCTCCTCAAATCGTTGGAGAATGTGGCAATTGCTGCCCGACCTGCACCGAAATAAAACGATCTATAGCACTTTTATACAATCTTTCGTCCCTTCCACCATTTTCTTGGATCCAGAGCTCCCCGATATTTGGCGATCACTTCTTTTCCTAAGATTAGCCCGCCGATCCAGAAGGAGGCTTCGCCAGAGATGACCAGCGCCGAAGAGAGAGCTACTTTTCCTTTGGAGGATAGTGATGTCATCGGGACCAGGAAGAGGCCGCCGTAAAGAAGGCAGGATAGGCCGATCAGGCCCAATCCCAGTCGCCGCTTCCATCGAATCGGCTTTTTCGGCTCACGCGACTTGACTACTTTTTGCTTTTCTACCGCGCAAGAATCTCCGATGCCGCTCAAGATTACCTCATGTCCTTCAGGCTCTCAAGAGCCAGATCCACTTTATTTTGCATCACTCGAACAAGGCGCTCGTTTCCCTCCACCTTCGTGAACCGGGCCTGAACCATGCGCCTTGTTTCAGAAGGTGCAGGGCCACCGGTCCTGTCTCGTAACGCCACGTTCTTCTTGGGATCTAGAGCCGTATCCAGCATCTTATTGGTGAACCCCATCTTGCTAGGGGTGATCTTTGCCACCCTTTGGGCTGCAGAATCAAGATCTTCCATCGTGGGATCTTCTCCCATTGCAGCAAGAGCCCCAACGATCTGATGCGCCGTCCTGAAAGGAATCCCCGTCACTCTCACCAAGGAATCTGCAATCTCAGTCGCAGTGGAAAAACCGGCGCTTGCACTAATTTCCAGATGATCGAGATTTACTCTCGCAGAATCGATACATCCTGCCATGATCCGGACCGCGCTCCGGCTCAAAGATACGCTCCGCCAGAGGTTGGGCGTAACCTCTTGAAGATCTCTGTTGTAGCTCATGGGAAGGGCTTTGCAGATGGCAAGGGCGCTAACGAGTGAACCGATAACTGAACCTGTCTTTCCCCGAACAAGCTCGGAGGTGTCGGGGTTCTTCTTCTGAGGCATGATCGAACTTGTAGATGCGAATAGGTCGTCGATCTCCAAATAGCCGAACTCAGAAGTGCTCCAGAGTATGATCTCTTCAGCCAGCCTGCTCAAGTTTGTCATCAATATGGCAAGATCTGACATGACCTCTAGAATGAAATCCCGTGTCGATACGGCATCCATGCTGTTTTCCACGAGCCCCCCAAACCCCAGAAGCTCGGCGGTTCTTTCCCGATCTATGTCAAACCCGGTCGACGCGAAAGCTGCCGCGCCCAGCGGCGACAAGTTGACCCGAGGATATGCATCTTTCAACCGGTCAAAGTCTCGGAAGAAAGCGTCGGCATGAGCCAGAAAGTGGTGAGCGAGAGTTGTAGGCTGAGCGTGCTGGAGATGGGTGAATCCTGGAACGATCGTCTCTGTGTTTTCTTCAGACCTCTTAACCAAAACCTGAGCGAGAACGCAAAGTTCCTCCATTAAGGATAGAACCTGATCTCGAAGAGCGATCCTGATACAGGTCGCCACTTCGTCGTTTCTGGACCTTCCGGTATGCATTCTGCCACCTACTGTCCCGATCTTCGATATGAGCTCAGCCTCTATCGCCTCGTGGACGTCTTCGCCCTCGCCAAGCTTTGACTCCACGATTTTTCCCAGTGCCTCAACGATTTCAGAAAAGTCTTCAGAAGATATCAGTCCTCGTTCTTTCAACATCACCAAATGGGCTCGGTCTACCAAGAGATCCGCCTCGAAGATCCATTGGTCAGCCTCTCGCGATGATATGAACTCGAGAACGTCTTTAGATATCTGGCCCAGCCGCGCTCCTCTCAACAACATGGTATTCAGCTCTTTGCACTCCCGCATTGATCTTCACGTAATTGTAAGTCAGTTCAGCTCGTGTACTCGGCGTTGATCTTCACGTAATCATAGGTCAGATCACAGCCGAAACAGCGGGCGCGCCCGTCGCCCAACCCTAAGTCCAGGTTGATCGTCAATTCCTTGGAACGCATGATCTTTTCGGCCTTTGAAAGAACACCTTCAATGATCTTGCCCCGCTCGACCAAGAAGACATCAAACGCTCCATCGCTTATGGAAAGCGTGATCAGATCAAGATCGAGATCGGCACCCGACCGCCCGGCTGCAGCCACAATTCTGCCCCAGTTAGGATCTTCGCCAAAGATTGCAGTCTTGACAAGGGAGCTTCTCATTATCGTTCGGGCCGCCGATTTTGCGTCATCCTGGGTTGCCGCACCCGTAACGATGGTCTCGACTCGTTTGGTTGCGCCTTCGCCGTCTCCTGCCATGATCCTCGCAAGCTCCACGCAGACGTAACTTAAGGCTTCCCTGAAAACGTCGACTTCACATTCTTTTTTCCCGGTGGCGGTGATCAGGACCATGTCGTTGGTGCTGGTGTCTCCATCCACGATCAACATGTTGAAGCTCTCATCAACTGCCTCGACCAGACACTGCCTTAAGATCTCAGGGGGTAGGGCGGCATCGGTGTAAAGGAACGATAGCATGGTGGCCATGTTGGGCTCGATCATCCCTGCGCCCTTGGCAATTCCCGCAATTCTGATCCCTTCATGCTCTATGGCCACTTCTTTTGGCACTGTGTCGGTGGTCATTATGGCCGTGGCAGCTTCCTTGCTCGCTTCAGGGCTGCTTCTCAGTTGGGGCTTGATCTCTTCGAAGATCTCGGCCATGAGATCGAGATCTAGATACCTGCCTATAACGCCGGTAGAGGCAACGCCGATGCTATTTGCAGGGACCGACAGATGATCTGCCAAGAGGCCTGCCATCTCCTTTGCATCTTCAATCCCTTTCGTCCCGGTGTAAGCGTTGGCGCAACCGCTGTTGGCGATTATTCCGTCCAATCGGCCAATTGAAAGGTTCTCTTCGGTGACGTCGAGAGGGGCTGCCCGAATCTTGTTGGTGGTAAAGACTCCCGCAGCGTTTCCGCTGGCAGCGATGATTGCAATGCCGTATTTGCCCCGTTTGGCTCCGCAGGCTCTAACTCCATCGATAGCGCATATACCGCCTTCAATCGTCTCCAATATCAGAAGCCTCCTGGCCCAGACCTGCTATGATGTCGCCCCTCGTCACTATCCCCACTAACTTTCTCGCCTCGTCGACCACTGGAAGCCGATTGATTCTGTGTTTGACCATCATCGATGCGGCCTCTTCGATGGTGTCTTCTGGGCCCAGTGCCTGAACCTTCTTTGTCATAACCTCGGAAACTGGCATCGTGCCCACTTCTTCGGCACCTGCCTGCATTTTCTCCCAACGTATGAGGTCCCTTATCGGCACCTCCAGAATCTCAAGAGGGCTCGGGAGCCAAAGTCCGCTTTCTTCTCTTGTTGAGAGGAGCTTGAGAAGATCTGACTCCGAAACTACTCCCACCAATTCGTCGCCTTTCAGAACTGGCATTCCGCTGATCCCGTTCTTCTTGAGGAGACGCACAGCTTCGCTCACGGTGTCAGAAGCCTTACATGTCACAGGATCTGGGTTCATCACGTCTCTGATCATCATGTCCTTACCTCGCCCTCAATCTGATCCTTTTCTATTTACCCTTTCCACTCTTTTTACTATTATTTTTGCTATTTTGGCCGTTTAAGGAGCGCCGCCTGGGAACCAGAGTCCTGTGGTTTCCTCAAGTCCAGTCATGAGGTTCATGTTCTGGATGGCCTGGCCTGATGCGCCCTTGACCAGGTTGTCTATGGCCGATATTACTACGATACGATCACCAGTACCATCGATCTCAAACGAGATGTCGCAGAAGTTGGACCCTCTGACCGCGCCAAGCGATGGGGTTCCGTTTGCCATTCTGACAAATGGCGCATCTTTGTAGAAATCTGCATAGATTCCTGCGATCTCGACTGGATCTGGGATCTTCCCCGCGAACTCGTCTTTGACCAAGACGTGAGCCGTGGTGAGAATTCCTCGAATTGCGGGAACGACGTGAGGCGTAAAGTTCACCTTGATGCCAGGTGAAAGGCGGGAAAGCTCCTGCCTGATCTCGGGCACGTGTCTGTGAGTGGTAAGCTTGTATCCCTGGACGTTCTCGGCTATGTTGGGATAATGGCTCGTTGCAGAAGGCGTGTTTCCGGCACCAGATATGCCGGATTTCGAGTCGAAGACAGCTCTTTCTACCAATCCAGCTTTCGCCAGAGGGGCTACGGCCAGGGTCGCTCCAGTTGGATAACAACCAGGGTTTGCGACCAAGTCAGCACCCTTTACTTCAGGATGAATTTCGGGCATTCCAAAGGCGGCTTCTATGAAGGCCTTGTGTTTCATGTTGTAGGTCTCTTCGAAGACGTCTTTTGACAACCTGTAGTCGGCGCTGAGATCGACTACTTTGGAGCCAGCTTCCAACAGTTCAGGTACCCATTCCATAGCGGTTCCGTGAGGTACTGCGGTGAAAACGAGGTCGCACCGTTCTCCGACTTCTGCTGCAGATGGCGCTTCAAAGGATAGAGATGTGATACCTTTGAGGTGAGGGTGAACCTTTTCGACTGGCGTCCCAGCCAACTTTCGTGATGTGACGCAGACAGTTTCGGATTCAAGATGGAGGCTCAGCAAGCGGAGCAGCTCTCCACCGGTGTAACCGGACGCGCCGATTATGCCGATCTTTATCATGGTCACAAGACCATAACGGTCTCGTATAAATTGAATACGCTGGAAGATCTCCATAGATCGCCAATCATCAAGAGAATACCGAAAGCCACACTGAGTGCAAACTGTTGTTCCATCATGGCCTAATATGCCACAAATCATCGACCATTGCAGATATCAAAAGCCATTGATGCAAGACTCAATCCGGCACCTTTGATCCGATCTCGATCTTCCAAGCATGTGAGCCATCGTTGTGGAATCCAGGAGGTCCCATGGGCTGCACCCATGAGCGCCCCGACGATTGAAGCTATGGAATCGGTATCTCCTCCACCAGATGCTGCGGCTATCAGGGCTTCTTCAGGCTCAAACTTGAGATAGCAATAGAAAGCCGCGGGCACCGTTTCTGTGACCATGGGCGAGGTTCCAATCTCCTTTAAAGCCTCTGAAGGGTCGAGATCCAGGAGTTCTTTAGCCATGAGGAGGTGGCGGGCGAACTTGGGATCTGCCCTCTCTGAGAATTTGGCTGCCATCTCCGTCACCTTAGAAGGCGAAAAGCCAAGCAACCCAAGAGCAACACCTGTTGCCACGGCTATTGCTCCGGCTCTTGCCGCAGGCGAGCTGTGAGTTGGAAGGCTCTGCAAGTCTGCATATCGAGAGACCAAGTCCAGATTGCAGTAGTAGACCAGTCCGATGGGCGCGCACCTCATAGCAGATCCGCAAGTGGGTGTGGGAAGTCCTGATTCTTTCCAGGATGCGTCTTCCAAGAGTCCCTGGATCGCGGCGTTGCTGGTCCATCCAACGCCTCTGTTCAGCGATGGATCGGTCAGCCAGCACTTCCCCCAGTCTTTCAGCTTAAGGACGAAACTTTCGATGTCGAAGAATCCAGCTTCGATTATCGATTCGGCGAGAAGGAGTGTCTGCTCAGTGTCGTCGGTGTATTGGCCTTCTTTTAGATTGCAGTGGAAGTGGTCTTTGTCTGGAGAGATCATATCGCAGACGGTGCCGATACATTCCTTGATTTTGTCCGCGGAGAATCCTTCTACCGGCATTCCTAGAGCGTCACCTACAGCTAATCCCAGCATGCATCCCTTACATCGGTCCACCACGTCTACTTCCATGGTTTTGGGGTTTGAAGTACTTGGACTAATAACCATCGGAGTCATCCGGGGTGGTACGATATGGGTGGGTACAACATGAGGTGGTACGGCCTCTGGCGAGGGTGGAACGATTTCGAGGTAACCATTCGGGCGCCCATGATCGGCATCGTTAGCCTCAATTTGCAAGATTTTTCATTGGCCGCACCTTTCACATTAACGGTTTGAACGCTCAGTAATTTTCCTGCTATCGGTTTTTTAAATTCGATATGCTCCAACGCCATAACATGTGCTTTTTGAGCCTGACTCAGATCCACACAACCACTGAGAACAATATATAAATACTATAGTATAAAATATTTGATCACGCGTGTAGATTTTACAAATTTAATTTAAATTATTATTACTAATAAGGTGGATCAACGTCTCAATTTTCACCCATTATCTCA
>Ga0272441_10002539_pt1 | contig 36604 bp, 38 predicted proteins | sample SSMProp6N_FD_193582 | JGI IMG/M metagenome (GOLD analysis project Ga0272441, IMG submission 193582) | Marine sediment archaeal communities from Little Sippewissett salt marsh, Falmouth, MA, United States - SSM-Prop-6N | ecosystem: Environmental > Aquatic > Marine > Wetlands > Sediment ...
GATTTCGATGATGATGACGATGACGATGACGATGAACCAAAAAAGAAAAAGAAGAAAAAGAAAGAGGATAAGAAGAAAAAGAAAAAGAAAAAACCAGTAGACGATGATGATGATGACGATGACTCTGATTCAAATGACGATGATGATGACGATGACGATGAACCAAAAAAGAAAAAGAAGAAAAAGAAAAAACCAGTAGACGATGATGATGATGACGATGACTCTGATTCAAATGACGATGATGATGACGATGATGACGATGACTCTGATGACGATGACTCTGATTCAGATGATGATGACGATGACGATGACTCTGATTCAGATGACGATGATGATGATGAACCAAAAAAGAAAAAGAAAAAAGTCAAAATCAAAAAAAGAAGAGAATTCAAACACGATGATGATGACGATGATGATGACGATGATGACGACTCTGACTCAGATGACGATGATGATGAACCAAAAAAGAAAAAGAAGAAAAAGAAGTCTAAGTCTACTAAGAAAAAGAAGAAAAAGAAACCACCAGTTGATGATGACGATGATGATGACGATGATGATGATGACGATGATGACTTCTAGATGTCTGAATCTTTTACAGTTGTCTATATATACCAAAAGGTGCATCCAGAAATAAACAAACTTCTGGATGTACTTAATTCCTACAAAAATTTTAATATAGTTAAAACATCGGGAGAAGGTCCTACTCCCTTTGCTTTTCATGTTGCAAAAACACCTGCATTAATTATGTACGATAAGGATAATAGAAAAAACGAGTTAAGAAGATCCTACGGTACACAACATATTAAAAATGTACTAAACGGTTTAATAGAAAAAAATGCCTAATATAAAACTTTTTACTTTAATTGTAGTGGATTCTCCTGTTATTGAAAAGAGAATAAGACTAATCTTAACTGATGATAGATTTTCAAATAAAAACTATAAAGTAATAAACAACAAGGGAAGGTTTATGGGCTTTAGAGGTAGCACTGTTGGACTTGAAAAGGATTATACTCCAAAACTAAATATTATAGATAAAAAGTTTTGTGATAAGTTTTTAGATTTAGTCAAACAGAGCAAAGAAGTTTTCATTGGTACATATCCTGATTATAGAGGAGATTTCCAAGCTATACAAATTAAAAAATGGTTATTTGATAAAGGGATAAATATCCCTATATATAGAATAAAACTACCTTGCTTACATATTAATTTTATAGATAAACAACTTGATGAAAAATCTTCGTTTATAACAATAGGAAAATATAAATCATACTTAGCATCAATTGCAATAAATAGAATTATTGATTTTAATATAAATCCAAATATAGGAAAATCAATTTTAGATGGAGCAACAGCAGGATTATACAAATCATATATTCTTAACAGTCTTATAAAAGAAAAAAAAGACACCTTTAAAATAAAAGGTTTTTTTGAAGATGGTATTAAGTTTGAGTCTAAAGAATTAAATGATATAAAGGAATGTGAAAAAGCTTTAAAAGATATTCCAGATAATATACAAACAAAATTATCAGATTCTAGATTTGAACAAGAACCTCCAAAGGTATTTAATACATTTGACTTATGTAGAGAAGCACATAATCTTTTTGGTTTTGAATCTGAGAAAACAATAAAAATAGCTACTAGCTTATACCTTCATGGTTATATATCTTATCCAATAACTAAAGGCAGAGGTATTTATAAAAGTCAGCATGATAAAGCATCAGAGTATATCAAGGATATTACAAGCAATGATTATGTAAGATCATTTACTGTTAGTGATAAAGAGATAGGAATATTTCCAGTTGATATAAGCATAAGACCGTCTCAAGTAAACACAACACAAGAGTTTAATCAGATTTATAATATTGTTTGGTTAAGAACAATAGCAAGCTGTTCGGTTCCTGCTGTCTATAAGAATTTTTATATCAGGTACAAAAAGATCATAAAGGGAAAAGGAAAAGTTTATAGTTTTATTGGTTTTTTAAAATTTTCTTATGATAAGAGTTTTTTAAAGTATGTTGGAACAAACAAAGTAGAATTTATTGAAATCAAAAATAATGATACAATAATAAACGAAAACGATATTCTGGATTTGATAGAAAGTATAGGACTAGATCCATCATATATATCTAGAATTAAAAACTCATTAACATATCACAATTTTATAAAAAGTCATTTTGAAACCTGTAAACTTTATAATGTTACTGATAAAGGTTATTTACTCATAAGATATTTAAAAAACAATTACAAGTTTTTAATATCAGAAAAATTCAATCAAAAAATAATAAGATATCTTAAAGCTGTTGAGAATAAAAAAGTAAAAAGATCAAACTTAGTAGAATCAGTTAGTAAAAAGTTTTTTGATTATCATAAAAACGCTGTTGTAAAAAGACCTGGAACATCTAGTAAATGTTCTTGTAAAAATAAATATAAAATAATGGTAACAAACGAAGTAGTTTTTGCTAGATGCACAAACAAGAAATGTAAAAACAATGATTCTTACAAAATACGATTTACAAAAGATTTTAAAATAAAAGTTACAAACAAAACAATAGGTGATTAAATGGTTTGGATTGATATGGACGGAGTTATTGCTAATCTTTGCTTAGCATTAATTGAAAAATATAACAAGGAGTTTTGTACTGATTATAAATATGAAGATATGTATCACTATGATATAAATAAAAATTTTGATGGTAGAAAAGATGCATGGGATTATATGAATGAAGAAGGTTTCTACTATAAATTAAAACTTTTTCCATATGCTAAAGAATTTATAAACGGATTAAGAAAAAGTAATATTGAATATAAATATATATCTTGGATAAAGGATTCCTTTTTTGCTTACAGAGATAAAAGAAAATGGGTAGAAGAACAACTTGAAGATGATCCTGATAATATTATTTTTTGTGCTCCTCATGTAAGAAAATCTTTAATAGATAAGAATGATTTTATTGTTGATGATAGAATCGAAACTATTAAGGAATGTAAAAATAATGGATGTGTAAATTCTTTTCTTATAGCTCAACCATATAATGATTTTAATCTAAGTAGACTTCAAAGTAGTTTTAAAATGGAAAGATTCACTTTAGAACAAGTACTCCCTGTAATAAAAAATACTTTATGTTAGTATCCCACAGTAAAAAATTCGTATTTTTTCATCTATACAAAGTAGCAGGAACTTCTGTTAAAAGAGCTTTAAACCCATACAAGGAAGCTAAAGGTAGACCTCACACAAAACCTTCAGAAATAAAAGACAAAAATTTATTAAATTACTTTAAATTTTGTTTTGTAAGGAATCCTTGGGATTGGCAAGTATCTCTTTATTTCTATATGTTACTTAAAAAAAACCATAGACAACATGCTTTAATTAAAAGTATGAATTTTGAACAATATATAGAATGGAGAGTTAATTACGAATGTTTTACACAGTATGAATGGTTAAGTGAAAACGGAAATTTAAGCGGAAACATAGATATAGATTTTATTGGGAAATATGAGTTTTTAAATTCTGATTTTAATAAAATATGTGATATATTAAAAATAGGATGTTCGTTACCCTATAAAAACAAAACAAACCACAAGCATTATACTGAGTATTATACTGAAAAATCAAAAAAAATAATTGAAAAAGCTTTTAAAAAGGATATTAATTTTTTTGGATATAGTTTTAAAAATAAAAATTTAATCAGTGGAGAAGAGGTTTATAATGGCTAACACAAAAACAAAAAAAGTTAAGAAATCAGTTAAGGAAAAAAAGGAAACTAAATCTAAGAAGAAAGAAACTAAGAAAAAGAAATCGAAAAAAGAAACAGTAGCTATCAAAACAAGCAAAACAAAATCAAAAATTAAAAGTAAACTTCTTAAAGAATATTATAAGGAAGTAAAAAAGCAAGAAGATAAACTTGATGTACATAGTGTAAATATAACAAAAGGATCTTATGTTAAAAATTCATTATCATCTGGTATACTTACTTATGATCTAATAATGGGAGGAGGTTTTGCTCCAGGTAGTTTCATAATACCTTTTGGATTAGAAAGAGCTGGAAAATCTACTCTTATATATAACGGAATAGCAGAGTCTGCAAGATACGGAATTATAAATCAATTTCATGATGCTGAAACAAGTACTGATGGTGATTACTTAGATAGAATAATGAAATTTAGAATAGGAAAAGATTTTACAAGTCTTCTTCCTGAATTTGATGATAAAGGTAAGTTACTAAACGAACCTGACCTTTGGTATTATCAAGAAAATATTGGTGAGAGGATGTTTAGGTTTATAAGAAGAACTATAAAAAAATTACCTGATATTAAATATATAGATGGTTCTTGGTGGGCTATAAATCCAGACAATGATGATGAGTACGAAGAAATAGAAAGTGGAAAACCTCAAGCTATTATATTTATTGATTCACTAGCTTCAATGTTACCAGAAGCTCAAGACGAAGATGATGAATCAAATCCAATGGCAGCAAAAGGAAGAATGTTTTCAGTTATACTTCCTTGGGTAAAAAGTTTGTTAGCTGATAAAAGAGTAACAATGGTTGCTACAAACCAAGTCAGATTAAAACCTGGATTTGTTATGGGTTGTTTACATGGAGATACAAAAATACCACTAGTAGATGGTAGATCTTTTACTATACAAGAAATAGTTGAAAAAAACATAAAAGGAGAAGTTTGGTCATATAATACAAGAACCAAAGAAATAGAATCAAAAGAAATAATTGATTGGCATTATAATGGAGAAGTTGATAATCAAAATGAATGGATCTCTTTTAAAACTTCAGCCGTTGAAACAAAAAACGGAGTTATTGGTTTTACCTGTACTAAAAACCATGAAGTATTAACAACAGATGATTGGAAAAAAGCTCATAATATTATTAAGGGCGATAAATTAATTACCAAGTATAAAAGCATAATTAATAAAACGCTAAAAGAGTTTTTATTAGGTAAAATGTTTGCAGACTCTAGTTTAGTAGCAAACACATCATCTGGATTTTTAAGATTTCAAAATAATGAACAACATGATTATTTAAAATGGACAATTGAAAAACTTGAAAATTTTTATGATTTTAAAGAAGTTGATGCTTCTAATAATAGAAAGGCATATATAAGTAATAGCACAAGAGAATTGTATAAATGGAAAAAAAGAATCGGAAACAATAGAGATTTATCAAAATATTTTAAAGATTTTTCTATTATAACTTTAGCTGTTATTTACATGGATGATGGTTGCTTTGATAACAATGGAAGTCATTGTCGTGGTATTTTTTCATTTAAAAGATTTAAAAATAATAAAGATATTCTAGATCAAATAAGTACAATGTTTCTAACTTTTGGATATGAAACAAATATCAACTATAATGATGGAAGCGTTAGATTGAACAAAGAAAATTTTTTAAAATTTTGTTCAGATGTTTGTAAATATATACCACAATGTATGCAATATAAATTACCCGATCAATTTCATAATAAATATATAGAATTTAGCTTAACTAACAAAGAGGTTTATAAAAAAGATAAAGTTGAAGTGTTAGATATAAGCATAGGATCAGAAAGGAAATTTAGACTAAAAGGTAAATATGATTTATCTATAAAAGATAATAAAAATTATATTGTTGGAAATAAAGATAATGGGGTTGTTGTACATAACTCACCTGAGTATATGCCAGGAGGAGAAGCTATAAAATTTTATTGTATGTCTGGTGATACATTACTTTTTACAGACAAAGGTATTCAAACAGCTCAAAATATTAGTTTACAAAAATCTTATAAACTTTTAGGAGAATCTGGATTAGAAAAAACATCCATGTTTAAATACATGGGACATTATCCAACAACAACAATAAAAACTAAATATGGTTTTTCATTAACGGGTAGGCATAACCATAGAGTATTAAGTGTAAGAGAAGGAAAACCAGAATTTAATTGGACATCATTGGATAAGTTAACTTGTTATGATTTTGTACCTATTAAAACAGGTTCTGACGTTTGGTCAAAAACAAAACCTAATATAAATTACAAATTTATAGGACAAATGAATGATAATTATCAAATTAATGTAAAATATCCTAAACGTATATCTAAACATCTAGCTAGACTTTCTGGTTATCTTGTATCTGAAGGATTTATAAAAGGAAATATAACACAATTTAGTATGTGGGATAAAGATGTAATGAAAGATTTTTGTGAATGTTTTAAAAAAGTGTTTGGAGTTGATAATAAATTTATAAAGAAACATCTATTAAAAAACAATACCGTTTTTTCTTGTGGTATATCAAAAATTTCTCAATTTTTAATATTTTTAGGAATAGGAAATAAAAGCTCTAGAGAAAAAGACATTCCTTGGTTTATATTACAATCACCAAAAGAGTATGTTAAAGAATTTATATCGGCATTATTTGAAGGAGATGGAAGTAATGGAGCTAAAGATGTAAAAAAGATAAAAACAAATCAAATAAATTATGCAAGCAGTAGTCGTTTATTATCAAAACAAATACATATGGTTTTATTAAACTTTGGTATTTTTTCAAAATATGAAGATTATAAATCGACTTGGTTTTCAAAACAAGATGATAGATCAAAATATGGTATGGTTTATTTATCTGGAGATGCAGTATTTAATTTTCATAATCAAATAGGTTTTATAAGTAAAAGAAAAAAATTAAAAGTATCTGGAAAGTATAATTATGATTTTAAAAACAGACATAATATTTTACCAAACTTAGTAGGTTGGAGATCTGGTAATAAAGCAATAAAAGAATGGATTACTTCTTTAGCTACAGGTAAAAATGGAATAGAGAGGAGTTTACGATTAGAATTTTTTACTAAAGAAGAATATAAAATAGTAGAAAATAAAATAAAAACTTTAAAATCTATACAAGAAAGAGAAGCTACACAAAAACATCTCATAAAAATAAAAAAATTTATTAAATACACTAAAGACAATAATATTATTTGGGTAAAAATTGACAAGGTTATTAATGGATCAGAACCTATTGCAGTTTATGATGGTAATAATCCAGAAACAAATACTATTATAACTAATGGTATAGTAAGTCATAACAGTGATCAAAGAACAAGATTTGCAACATGTGCTTTAAGTGGTATAAGTGAATGGGCATCTTTTAAAAAAGGTAAAATGGCTGGAACATGTGAAGAAAAAGCATGGGATGGTAGTGGTATTGAGAAGTATAATTTTTCAAAAATCAAATCAGATAAAAACAAAAAGTTTGCACAGTTTCAAGAAGCAGGATTAAGGTTCTGCTATGAGTCATCAGGGAAACCTGGATATGGTGTTGATCCAGTTTTTGATGTATATATGTATTATTACCTTACTGGGCAATGTTCTAAAAAAGGAAGTGGAAAAGGAATATTAAAATTTGATATCAAAGGTATTAGAAAAGGTAAATCCTTTAAGTCATTAAGAGGATTTAAAGATCCAAATGATAAAATGCCTTGGAAAGACTTTAAAAAGGTGATTATGAATCCAAAGTTTAAGCATTCCTTATATAACTATGCAAGAAAGCAGATGAAATCTGGTTATGCCTTTGACCTTTATTTTGAAAATAAACAGAAAGCAAAAGTTAAAGAAGACGATGACGAATAAAAAAAGATATAGATTATTAAAAGGGAACTGTTATAAAAAGCTTAAAAAGCTTAAGGATAACAGTGTTGATTCTATTGTTACTGATCCTCCCTATGGTTTAAATTTTATGAATAAATCATGGGATTACGATGTTCCAAGTGTAAAAAAATTTAAAGAGATGTTAAGGGTTGCAAAGCCTGGAGCTCATCTTCTTTGTTTTGCTGGAAGTAGAACATCTCATAGAATGGCTTGCAATATTGAAGATGCAGGATGGTTAATAAGAGATAACCTTCAATGGTATTATGGTAGTGGAATGCCAAAATCACTTAATATATCAAAAGCAATTGATAAAAAATTAGGTGTTAAAAGAAAAGTAATAGGTAAAAAGACAGGAATAAAAGGAAGTGGTTTTGGTGATGTTGGTCACGGTCTTAAAAGTGGTCTTGTTGATATAACTGCTCCTACTAGTGATTTAGCTATTAAATGGGATGGTTGGGGGACTTCACTTAAACCTGCATATGAACCTGTTATTTTTGCACAGAAAAAAAGTAGTATAGAAGAATCCTTTTTAAATATAGATGTAAAAATGGAGGCTTTGTTATGCCTGTTCTTGTTAAATGTAAAAAGTGTAAAAAAGTATTTAAAGTTAAACCAAGTAGATGATATAAAAAAGGAGTGCTTTTTTGTTCTAATATATGCAGGGTTAAGTCATGGAATAAAATTACTAAGAAAAAAAGAAAAGACGGTTATATCCAAATCACAGGAAAAGGTCTTAATATTCTTGAACACCGTTACATTATGGAAAAGTATATTGGAAGAACTCTTAAAAAATCAGAGCACATACACCACAAAAACGGTAATCCAAGTGACAACAGAATTAAAAATCTTGAACTCCTTGATATTGCAGATCATACCAGAAAGCACCATCCAGGAATTGATAAAACTAAATGGGAAAAGATTAAATGTAAAAACTGTGGAAAAATATTCAGCAGAAGAAAAAAGGAATTACAAAATAAAAACTATTGTTCAAGAGATTGTTACATTAAAAAAGTCGAAAATTGGAAAGTATGCAAAGAATGCAGAAAAAAATTTAAAACAAATAATTCAAAACGTAAATATTGTTCTATTGGGTGTTCTGGAAAAGCTAATAACAGAAAACGACAAATCAGAATTAAAAACACTTGCAAATATTGTGGAAAGAAATCTATTTCATCAAGGAAATCAAAATATTGTAATAGAGAATGTATGGCAAAAGGTTTTACTTCCAAAGTTTAAACCTATTATAATGGCAATGAAACCTCTTGATAAAAATTTTACTGAAAATATTATGAATTGGGGAGTTGGAGGAATAAACATAGATGAAAGTAGAATAAAAGCAGAAGATGGAGTTTTATGTCATGGAAGATCAAAAAATTTAGCAGGAGATAAAGGAGATTATAGACAAGAAGGAAGAAGATATCAAAACAAAGGAAGATGGCCTTCAAACATATTAATAACACATCATCCAGAATGTAAGTTTATTGGTTATAAAAAAATAAAAGGTGTTAAAGAAGGAATAAGAGGAGGTGGATTAGGTAAAGATAGTATTTTTAATACTAATTCAAAAAACACTATAAGAACAGGTACTATAGATGGATTAGAAGTAGTTGAAGATTGGGAATGTGTTGAAAACTGCCCTTCAAAAATAATGAATAAACAAACGGGTGAAAATGTAGCAAGATTCTTCTATACATCAAAAACAAGTAGAAAAGAAAAAACAAAAGGGCTGAAGTTTATAACTTTTAAGGAAGCTGTAAGAATATTAAAACCAAAAGATGATTTAAAAAAGAAGATTAAAAAATTATTTGATAAAGGTGAATTTGATTGGAATAAACACCCAACTGTAAAACCTATTGAATTGATGAACTATTTAGTTAATATGGTTACTCCTAAAAATGGTACTGTTCTTGATCCTTTTATGGGAAGTGGAAGTACTGGAGTTGCTTGTATGCTAAAGCTATTTAAATTTATTGGTATAGAAAGAGAATTACAATCTTTTGTTTTATCAGCCTTAAGAATTGAAAATGCAAAAGAAGAAGAAAAAACAATACCTAAGCCTTTATTTAATAACATAGAAGAATTTGAAATCAAAAAACATAAAAAGAAAATCAAACAAAAAAAGCTATTCAAATGAAAAGAAGTGTTCTATACAACGGTGACTGTTATAAAAAACTTAAAAAAATAAAAACATGTAGTGTTGATTCTATTGTTACTGATCCTCCCTATGGTTTAAGTTTCATGAATAAAGCTTGGGATTACGATGTTCCAAGTGTGAAGAAATTTAAACAAATGTTAAGGGTTGCTAAACCTGGGGCATATATGTTAGCTTTTGCAGGAAGCAGAACCTTTCATAGAATGGCTTGTAATATTGAAGATGCAGGATGGGAATTAAGAGATTGTATAATGTGGTCTTATTCTAGTGGTATGCCAAAAGGTTTAAATATAAGTAAAGCTATTGATAAAAAAGCTGGAGCAACAAGAAAAGTAATAGGAAAGAAAAAAGGAAGAACATTACTTAGTGGAATTGTAACAGCAGGAAGAGAAACCGAAGAGACAGAAATTGATTTAACAGAACCAGCAACAGAGGAAGCAAAAAGATGGGACGGATGGAATACATGTTTAAAGCCTTCCTTTGAACCTATACTTGTAGCTATAAAACCTCTAGATGGAAGCTATGTTCAGAATATATTAAAATGGGGAGTAGGTGGTCTTAATATAAAAGACACAAAAATAGGCAAACAAAAAAGATACAATGCTCTCGCTAAAAATTCATCTAGTATGCTTGTTACAAGAAATAAGAAAAATGAAAAAGGTGAAAAAATAGAAGGAGAAACTGTAGAAGGAAGATGGCCATCCAATATCATATTATCACATCATACTAAGTGTAAGTTCTTAGGAATGAAAAAAATAAAAAGCAGTAGCGTTTCTAAAAACAAAATCGAAAGTACTGATAATAAAAAGAAAAAAGATAAATACAAAGGTTATGGATTCTCTCATGAGAAAAAGAAACAGTTTGGTTATTATGATGAAGATGGAATGGAAGAAGTTGAAAACTGGAAATGTGTAGATGAATGTCCATGTAAAATAATCAACAACCAATACAAAGAACTTTTAAGAAATGATTTAAAAAAGATTAAAGGTAAATTCAGTTCATTTTTTGATATAGAAGAGTTACCTAATAACATTTCTCCAGACGATGCTAATGTATCGAGGTTTTTTTACTGTCCAAAACCTGCTGTATCTGAAAAGCATAAAGGAATGGATCTAACATATGAGGAAGTTATTAAACTATTAAAACCTAAACCTGAATTGAAAAAGAAAATAAAAAAGATGTTTAAAAAATGGGATAATGAAAACATACATCCTACAATAAAACCAACAAACTTGATGAAATATCTCATAAAACTTGTTACTCCTAAAAACGGAATGGTTCTTGATCCTTTTATGGGAAGTGCTACAACAGGAGTATCAGCAATTGAAGATGGTTTTAGATTTACAGGAATTGAAAGAGAGTTTAAATATTATATTATATCAAAAATAAGAACAAAGCTTGCTTATAAAGAGTTCAAGAAAAATAAAAAGAAAATAAAATCATTATTTAAATGAAAAATAGTTTTGATTCTTCTAAGATTAATATTGTTCCAGGTATACCAATACCAAAAAAGATATATAGATCAAAATATAATAGGAAAAGCAACTTATTTATCTGGTTTATATAAATGTGCAACTAAACTAGGAATTAAGATATGTGCAATAAAAGTAAGTGATTATATACTATATGGAGAAAATAATAAACAAGGATATAAATTACTATAGTTTTTTAAAATACCTTTGGGTTACTTTTCCTGATGGTTCGGAAAAAAGATTGATAGATGTAGCAGGAGAAAACAAAAGGAAAAATAATGTCATATAAATTATTCAATAAAGAAGTAAAAGGAAGATTTGGTTTCCCTTCGGGTGTAATAGCAACCAATAGTGATACTGCTATATGGATGCTTAACCAAGTAAGGGAAATTGGATTCTATATAGGTAAGAGCACCACAATAGAACCAAAGGAAGGAAATCCGGAAGATATCTTTTTATTATCAGATTTAAATACAGGAGTTAATGCAGTAGGTTATGCTAATCTGGGTTTAAAAGAAATGATAAAAAGCTTTCATGAAATAAAAGAAGGTTCCAATCAATATACATTTTTAATGCCTCAGATTGGTGAGAGTGATGAGGAAAGATTTGAATACTGTGTTTCTGAGTTTGATAAAACAGGTGTAGATGGAATTGAATTAAATGTTTCATGCCCTCATGCTAAAGCAGGAGGTATATTAATTGGCAGTGATCCTAAAATGGTTGCTTCTATTGTAAAGGCTTGTAGAAAGGCTACAAAGAAACCTCTTGTTGTTAAACTAAATGCAGGTGTGGAAGATATTAAATCAATAGCTTTAGCGGCTATTGATGCCGGAGCAAATGGTTTATCTGCTATTAATACATTAGGTGGTTTTAATCCTGAACTTTATAATGAATTTGGTGGTTTATCTGGACCGACTATATTCCCAATAACCTTGGATACTGTAAAAAGGTTAAGAAAAGTTACTAAAGTACCTATGATAGTTATGGGAGGTATTCAAACTAATTCTGATATTAAAAAGTTAGATGAAATTGACCCAAACTTTTTCTATGCTATAGGAACTTCTTTGGCACAATTAGATTCAAAGGAAATACAGTTATTTTTTACTGCACTAGAATCAAATATCAAAGTAACTCTTTCTAAAGAAATTAAACCATATAAACCATTTGTTGTTAAAGAAATTATTGAACGTGGTAAGGATATTAGAATAATAAAATTCTATCAGAATTTAAAATCTAAACCTGGACAGTTTGTATTCTTGAAAGTAGATAATAAACATTCCAAACCTTTTTCAGTAGCAAACGATCTATATGGTCTTGAAATACTTGTAAGAAGAACAAAAGATAAAGAAGGTAAATTTGGAGAGACAACTAAAAAATTATTTGAGCTTAAAGAAAATAGTGTAGTTAGAATAAAAGGACCTTACGGTAAACCTTTTGAACTACATGAAAAAACTATTTATGTAGGAGCAGGGTGTGGAATAGGAGCAGTACATCATGCTTCCTTGTATAATACTTCTGAAAAGATATTTGTTATAGGAGCCAAAACTGGTGAGGAGCTTTCTTATATAGAAGAAATGAAAAAAATGGGAACAGTATATACAGTAACAGAAGATGGAACAGGAGGTATGGCACAAGGTATGCTTCCAAATTATCTCACTAGAGTAATACTCTCATTAGAGGATATAGATAATATTAATTTCTTCTGTTGTGGTCCTGAAAAGATGCTTGAAAAAGTAGATGTAATAGCAAGATCAGTAACATCTCCTGATAAAATATTTCATTTAGTTGAGAGAATGACAAGTTGTGGAGAAGGTATATGTGGTAAATGTTCTATACCTAATGGAAAAAGAGCTTGTGTAGACGGTCCAGTTTTTACATCTACAGAATTTTGTCCTGGAATGTATGTAAGAGATAAAACAGGAAAGAAGATAACATTATGAGTGTAAATATTACTGCTAATCAATCTCAACATAAGTATAAATGTGGCAGATGTGGAACATCTAGTTATGAAACTTCTTTAGAATACCAAGAACAAGGAAAATGTTCCTCTTGTATCTCATTATCAGATGAAGAAGCAAAAGATAAAAAAAATAATGGAAGTGAAGAAGAAATTTGTAAAGAGTGCGGTCTTGTTGTTAATACTAAAAACGGATCATATTGCAAAACCTGTGGCAGAATAAATAGTAATTAGAGGAGACATATGGAATATTTTGTAGATCATGAAGGAAAATTAATTTTACATAATGGAAATATTGTACCTAAATCAGTTGAGATAAAAGTAGGTCTTAAAGAAGCAATAGTAAAAGATGACGGTGTTGGAACCTTACTTGATAAATCAAATAAGGAAGTAGGTAATATTAAATATATTTCAGGGGAAATTGTATTTGATTTTGTTAAAAACCAAACAATTGATATTAAGTGTGTGGCAGTAGGAAAACCAGAAGAAACTAAAAGACCTCCAAACGGAGTAATTCCAAAAAACATATGGATACAAACAAGAGCTGAAGAACTATCTAGAGCCATATATGAATATATAAAAGATGGAAGAATAAATGAACAAGTAGACAATTGGGTAAATGAATTATCTGAATTATTAAACCAAATATAACATGAGTGTACAAATAACATCATCTCAGTTTCAACATAAGTTTAAATGCAGTAGATGTGGATCAACTAGTTATGAAAATAATCTAGAGTATCAAGAACAAGGTAAATGTTCTTCATGTATTAATTTAACAGAAACAGAAGCAAAAAAAAAGAAAAAAGTAAACGTTATGGTATTTAGAAGAGGAACAAGAAATTTTGGTTTTTTTTCTAACTGTTCTGTTTTATTGTTCGATTTATATAATAAATATAACAAATTTAAATATTTACCAAAAAACATAGATTTTAAAAAAACCTTTAATAATTATAAAACAGATGAACAGATTTTAAACAAAAAAAATACATACCCTTTGTTTTTTAAAATCAATAAAAATATTAAAATAGAAAAAAGAAGTAATTATATAATAAAAGAGGATTATAACTTAAATAAAGAATATAAACCAAAAGATATTTATATATTTAAAGATTTTGTTTCTAGGTATTTTGATGTAAGTAATGAAATAAAAGCGATTCAAAAAGATTTTATAAAAAAATATATAATAGATTTAGAAAAAACTATTTGTATTTGGTACAGAGGAACTGATAAATATAAGGAATCTCATTCTGCATCTTTAAATTCCTATATTATAAAACTAAAGGAGATTATAAAAACAAACAGTTCTATGAGAGTATGGATTCAAACAGATCAACATATGGCATTAGAACACTTTAAGAAAAAATTAAAGAATATAAAACATTTTAACATCAAGGAATCAATAACTACTCAAGGAAACGAAGGTATACATTTAGGTTATAAAGGAAATGGATTTGAACTTGGAAAAATACATTTAGCTATTACTCATCTAATATCCCAGTGTCACACTATAATAACTCATTCTGGAAATGGATCTTTTTGGGCTTATCTTTATAGAGGTAATTTAGATAATTTTTATCAAGATAAACTTTTTAAATATGATCCGTGGAAATAATAAAAGAGGTATATAATGGAAGATGAAACTAGAATAATTAAAATAAAAAAGTGTCCTTGTTCTGCTTACGCTATACAAGAATTTACACTCACTCCTAGACAATGTTCAGAAACAGGAACAGTTTTAGAGAAAACTAATCCTAATAAAAAGGAAAGTTTTTTTGTAAATAATTTTGAAGGTTCTTTTCCAAAGGATTGTCCTTTAGAAATATTAGATCATTATACATTTCCAAAAGATGTTGCTGATAAACTTCACAGTGATCTTTATGAAAAAACCTTAAATGATGCAAAGAAGGAAGTAAAATTAGATTTATCAAACATTGAGGAAGTAGCAAAAAAATATAGTGTAGAAGTTTTGGAATTAGAAGCTGTATGTACTTTAAAATAAGGAAATAATATGATATGTCCACACGTACACTTTAGAGATTGGAATCAATCAGATAAAGAAACATTAAAACATGGTATAGATGTTTTCTATAGAGCAGGATATGATGGTGCGTTTGAAATGCCTAATACAGATCCTGCATTAACTTCAAAAGAATCAATAGTAGAAAGATTAAGTTTAGGACAAGACGCTGTAATAGATTTAAAAGAGAAACATGGATGGAAAACTAGATTTTTTTATGGTATATACGCTGGAGTTACTTCTGATCCAAAACAAATAGAAGAAGTAGTTGAAACATATAACGATTTTTTAAATGTTGTTGGACTTAAAATGTTTGCCGGACATTCTACAGGTAATATGGGGATAACAGAAGAAGAGGAACAGAAAAAGGTATATGAATTATTAGCTAAATTGGGATATGAAGGTGTTCTTGCTGTTCACTGTGAAAAAGAAAAAGAACTGAGACCTCATTTATGGGATTATAAAAAACCTATTACCCATACATTAGCAAGACCACCTATAGCAGAACTACAATCAGGAATAGAACAACTAACTTTTGCAGAAGAATCTGGTTTTGAAGGAACATTACATATATGTCATATATCCGTCCCCGAATTAGTAGATAATGTTCAATCAAAAAATTTATCTGAACTTAAATTTAAAATTACTTGTGGAGCAACTCCTCATCATTGTTTACTGCATGATAATATGATGAAAGAAGAAAATGGAATACACTTAAAAATGAATCCCCCTCTAAGATCAAAAGAATCCCAAACTCATATTTTAAATGATTTAATTAACGGGAGAATAGATTGGATAGAAACAGATCATGCTCCCCATACTTTAGAACAGAAAATGAATTCAGATAGTGATAGTCCTTTTGCATCTGGAATACCTGTAGTACCAATAATACCATTCTTTTTCAATATGCTAATCAATCATGTTAGTAAGGATTTTCTACATGATATAACACATAATAACATAGCTCAAGCTTTTGGTTTAGAAAATATTCCTAACAGTTTTAGAGCAGGAAAGCAAACAGAACAAGAAGTAAAGGAATTGTTTGAGGAATATGAATTTAACCCATTTAAAAATATATGAGATTTATACATACATCAGATTTACATATAGGAAGTCATCGTGATTTTCCAGATTATCTTAAAAGACAAGAAGATATGCTTAATGGTATATTCTTAATAGCTAAAAAAAAGAAATGTAGATTAATTCTTATAAGTGGTGACTTATATGATAGAATAAACTTAAAGGAAGAAGAGAGAAACCTATTAATAAAAGTCTTTGTTAAATGGTTAAAAAAAGGATACCATATATGTTGTATAAACGGTAATCATGATTTTTATACAGAGGAAAAAACACTAATAGAAGTAATGACAGAAGTAGGAAAACTTAGTGATAACTTTCATTCTGTTATTATGAGTCCAGGAATTATAGATTTATCTGATGAATTTGGTATTGTTTTATCTTGTATACCTTGTCAACAAAATTTAACAAAAACAAAAATAAAAGAAATAGTAAGCAAGCATTATCATTCTCTAGATGAAAAACCAGAAAAATTTATTGTAATGCTCCATGAATGTATAGGAGGAGCAGTACTAGATGAGGGTTTTAAACTAGAAGGAACAAAAATTCCTAAACTATCTTACGTAGATTACTGGGCTCTAGGTGATATTCATAAATGTTTTCCAGGAAACACACAAGTTATGATAGACTATGATAAATGTTTACCAATAGAAACTATTTATAAAAATAAAGAAATAACACACGTATTATCTTATGATTTAAAAAAGAAAAAAATAGTTAAAAAGAAAGTAGTTCATAGGTTTAAAAGAAAATATGAAGGTAAATATTGTTGGTTAGAACTAAAAGTAAATGGTAAAAAATCTTATTTAAAGGCTACTGAAACTCATGGATTTCATGTAATAGGAAAAGGAAAAGTACCCTTAAAAGATATTGAAAAAAATGATAAACTGATTTATTATAATGGGAATTTTAAAAGGGTTTACTTTGATAAAAAAGATAAAAAGATAATAAACAACTTAAAAGATAAACAATCAAAAACTTTATCTGACAGAAACAAATATTCAAAAATACATTGTGATTTATGCAATAAAACATATACATATTCAAAATATGCATCTCATTTTCAACAGATACATAAAGAATTAATTCCAAGTATAAACAAAAAAATAAAATGTGAAAAATGTGAAAAAACATTTTCTGAAGCACATATTGGTGCTCATTTTTTTCACAAACATACAAGAAAAGGAAAAGAGTTTTCTGAACTTTTATCTGAAAGGATTAAAAAAGGGTATAAAAATAATCCTGACCTATTAAAGCTAAGAGCAAAACATATGAAAAAAAGAGTAAAAGCTCTTTGGGAACAAGGAATATTAGAAGTAACAAATAAGTCTAATGGTGGTTGGAAACAAAACAAAGTCGAAGCACTTGTTGATAGTTGGAACATAAAAGGTCTTAAATATACAGGGGATAGAAGATGTTATATTCCTATATTGTATAAAGGTAAAAGAAAAAGAAAAAACCCAGATTTTATTTGGAAAGAAAAAGGTAAAATTAAAAAAGTAGTAGAAATTATGGGATTTCCTTGGTATCACGATGAATCAGAAATTAAACCTTTAAAAAGGTCTTACAATAAAATAAATATTGATTGTATGATAATTGATTCAAGAAGATTATCAACAAAACATGGACAAAAAGAAGTTAGAGGGGAAATAGAAGCTTTTTTAAATAATCATACTGTAGAAGTTTTCAGAGTTACAAAACCAAGAAAAGGAAGATCCAAAAAGTATGTTTATAACTTAGAAGTTTATGGGACTCATAATTATTTTGTTGTAACAAATTCTTCAAAAGAACATATAGGAGAAGTTAAACCACAAATACCAGTATTAGTATATAACTGTCAGAAAGTAGCACCAAGAGCATATTATAGTGGTTCTCCTGTTCAATTAAAATTTGGAGATCATTTTCCAAAAGGGGTTATTTATTATAACGATGGAAAGGTTAAATTGTTATCTATAAAAGGCATACCTAGATTATTAACAGTAAAACAAGGAAATGATATTCCTGAAAATGCTATTGTTAGATATATAAGAACTGATCTTCTATCTGATGATAAAGAACTTCCACCTAATGTTGTTAATGTAAAAACTGAAATACCTGAAAGAGAATCTATTGAAATAGATGATTTAAATAATATTGTTGCTGGACTTCCAGAATTTGTTAATAAAAAATATGGTTTTGATGAAGATTTGCAATCAAAATGTGTAAGTATAGTTAAAACAATAGCAAGTAAAGAATTGGATAATAATGAAACCAATGATAATTAATATTATTTAAAACAAATGCCTTTATTTAGTGTGATAATGCCCGTATGGGAACGAGCATATATTGTAGAAACTGCTATAAAGAGTGTTTTAAACCAAACATTTGATGACTACGAATTAATAATAATCAATGACGGTTCTACTGATTCTCTTTACAAAAATGTTAAACAATATATATCCAAAAAAATTAAATATTTTGAAATTTCTCATTCTGGAGTATCTGCTGCAAGAAACTATGGAATAAAAAAAGCGAGTGGAAAATATATCGCATTTTTAGATTCAGATAATGTATGGAACACCAATTTTTTAAAAATAACATATGATAACATTAATAAGTCAAATAAAAATGTAGCTTATTGTAAAGTTAGGATACATTCACATAAAAATAATAATTGTTATGCAGTTGGTAAAAAGTTTAATCGTGAAGAACTGGTACAAGAAAACTATATTGATTTAAATGGTTTTGTTTGTGAAAAGAAATGTTTTGATCAATCTGGATTATTTGATGAAAAACTAAAAAGACTTGTGGACTGGGATGTTATATTAAAAATAACTTCCTTATATACACCAATATTTATTGATAATATATTAGTAGATAATTTTAAACAGATTAATTCAATAACATTAACAGTTGGTTTACAAAAATCAAAAAAAAGAGTTTTAGATAATTTTAGTAATTTTTTTAAGTAACTGTCCTCTGAATGTATAAAGGTTAAAAATGAATAAAATAAGTATAATACATGACGCAATAATCTACAAATGGGATAATGTTAACCTAGTTAAATATAAAAATTGGAAAAAACACAAACAATCAAAACTAAACATTGAAACTTTTGGGGTTGAATCATATCCGTTTATGCTTCAAGTTGAACCAAGCTCTTATTGTAATTTAAAATGTCCATACTGTCCTACCGGAAATGACACTATGGAAAGAGAAAAAAGAAATTTAAAATTATCAGAATTTAAATCAGTAGTAGACGATATGGAAAAGTATTTACTTTTTATGGTATTATGGGAGTGGGGAGAGCCTACTATAAACCCCGAATTACCAGAAATGATTAAGTATGCAAGTAAAAGAAATATTAAAACTGTTACAAGTTCCAATGCACAATTACTAACTAACAATGATTTATGTGAAAGATTATTAAAATCAGGACTGTCAACATTGATAATGGCACTTGATTCACTAAACGAAACTAAATATAATAACTTTAGAAGAGGTGGAGATTTCAGTAAAGCAATAAATGGAATACAAAATATTGTTAATATGAAAAAAAATATAGGATCAAAAACTTTATTAAATCTGCGAATGGTAATGACAAAAGAGAACGAGAATGAAGTAGATGCAATCACAAGGTTTGCTAAAGAAACAGGTGTTGATAAGTTTACAATAAAAACAGTAAATCCAAATTGTCAAAGCCATGATTTTGTAGATGATGAAAATGTTATGCCAAGTAATCCAAAGTATAGAAGGTATTTATACGAACCCAATTCATGTAAAAGAATTATAAGCAAATCTCCATGTAATAGAGTATGGAAAATGACTAGTATTTACTCTAATGGTGATGTTGTTCCTTGTTGTTATGATTATAACTCAGATATGAAAATAGGAAATATTTTAGATAATCCCTTAACTGAGATATGGATGGGTGAAGAATATAAAAAATTAAGAAAAAAGATTTTTGAAGGTAATTATAAGATTCCTATATGTGATGTATGTACTACAAGATTCAAACATAAGGGAAAATGGGTTAGGGAAATAAATTTATGAGGATTGTTATTATTGGAATAGCTAAAACAGGAACCACAGCTCTTTTTTATAAAATCCATAACAACATGGAATTTTTAACTCCTGTGTTTGAACACAAAAGTAATAAGGATAATGTATTAGTTAAATTACTTATAAATAAAAATAATCCATCTGTAAATGATTTTAATGAGTTTATAAATTTTGATAAAACTGTATTTATAATTAGGGATATACGAGATGTTATAATAAGTTCTTTACTATATAGCACAGGATATCATAGATCAAAAGAACAATGTTATACTATGATAAATCTTTTACAAAAAAAAAGAAATTAATCCTAAATCTGTTTCTATGAAAGATTTAATTAAAGTCAATAATAGATTACCTGAAATGAAGTCTTACATAAATGTTTTATTACAATTAATTAATAAATGGGATAATGCTTTAGTGTTTAGATATGAAGATTTAATTGATGGAAAATTTAGTCAGCTAGAAAAATACTTAGATCATAAACTACCTAAAAGTATAATTTTGGAAAAGCACAGAAGAGTAATCAGATCTAAGAATTATGGGAATTGGAAAAATTGGTTTCTTGAAGATGATTTAAATATTGTTAATGATAAATTTAACGATTATATGGAAAAGTTTGGGTATAACAAAGATCAAAAATTGAATAATGTTCCTATAATAAATTCTGAGCACTCTTCTCTATATGTTAAGAAACTGATGGCAGAGAGAATAAAAAAGAAAATAATATTTTAATGGAAGATTTAGCATTTATTATATTAAAGTATGCTATTAATAATACAACTAATAAATACTGGAAAAATTCATATACATCAATAAGAAAAATATATCCAGATGTAAAGATATTAATAATAGATGATCATTCTCCTTTTATAAACAAAGATAAGTTTGAAACTATAAACTGTGATATAGTTATAAGTGAGATTCCAGCAAAGGCAGAAGTATTACCTTATTATTATTTACATAGAAAAAAAATAGCAAAAAAAGTTATAATAATTCACGATTCAGTATTTATTAATAAAAAAATTGATGTTACTAATACAGATACATACAGACCTTTATGGAAATTTAAACACAAGTGGGATTTAGATGTTGATACATCTAATTTTATTAAAAAGTTAAATTATGGAGATGAGCTGCTTGATTTTTATTATAAAAAAACAAAATGGGATGGAATATTTGGTGCAATGAGTATTATGACATGGGATTTTATAGATAAGATTGACAAAAAATTTAACTTTTTAAAAGTATTATTAAGTTGTGTAGAGAACAGGGAACATAGAATGTGTTTTGAAAGAATACTTGGTTGTGTTTGTACATATATGGGCAGTCGTAAAGAACCCGTATATGGTGATATACATAATTATTTAAAAAGTATTAACAAAAAATGGGGAATTAATTACAAAAACTTTAATCAAAACAGACAGAAATTTAAAAAGTTTCCAATTGTAAAGGTATGGACACTCAGATAAACTCAAAAGTATTAATTGTCATTCCTGCTATTCCAACAGATGATAGAGTTTGGGATGTTGCTGACCTTTATGAAAGTAGATCCGAATTTCCTTGTAAAGTTAAAGTAGTTTTTGATACTTTAAAAAAAGATTGGGTTGCTATTCAAAATGAAGAATTTAGAAAATCTTCTGATTTTTCTTACTATGTTTATGGATGCTCAGATTTTTATCCAGGAAAAGGATGGTTAAAGAAAGGGTTTGAATATATAGAACAAGGATATAAACTAGTTGCATTCAATGATGGTAGATTCTTTGGAGAAATAGCTACATCTGGACTTGTAGAAAGAAAATGGGCAGAACAAAATTACGGAGGAGATCTTTTTCATAAAGGATACAAACATCATTTTGCTGATAAAGAATTATCAGTTATAGCACATAAACAAAACATAATGGGATATAACCCAAACGCAGTATTGTTTGAAGTAGATTTAGAAAGGGAAAAAACAGGGAAAAAAAGACTGATTTCAGAAGATTTTCGTAAGTATAAAACAAGAAAAAGAGAGAGTCTTTTTTAAATGAAAAAAACAATTGCAGTTTTATTGTATAAATACAAAGATTCAGATACAATAAAAAGGATTTTTGTAAAGTTTAAAGATTCTAAGCCTATTTCTCTAACTGGTGTTATTAAAGATGAGAAACCAAGAGATTCAGCAATAAGAAATATCAAAAAACAATCAAGTTATATTGTTAATAAAAAAGATTTATTGTTCTTAGGAAAAGCAAAGCCTAGTAAAAACAAAATAGTTTACCTTTACAGTTTAAACACAGAAGATAAAACAAGAAACATATCAAAAAAACTAAAACATAAATTCAAATGGATTGGTTTGTTAGATGTAATTAAAAGTGATGATCCTCTTTTACATTGTATGCTTTACAAACATTATGATAAAACAACTTTAAATTAGGAGTTATTATGTCAGATCAACAAACAGTTATAGATTTAAAAAAGGTTCTTGAATATGATGAAAATTGGCCTAAACTTCTTGAGGACTCTATATCAGAAGGATGTAAAATAGCAAAAGACTTACTTAATGAAGAAGGTCAAGAACACTTCAAACCATATCCAGATACATTAGAAAAATATTATTCTTATCTTAATGATATGGTTAGGTGGATTCCCACACAAGACTATGCTAAAGAAGCGTTTTTCCATCTCAGTAAGTTTTATTGGCTACTTGATCAACCAAGTGGAAGAAAATTACAAGAGTACCATGAATTTACAGATTGGATGGTTGGTTTTGCAAAAGACTGGGGTAGTTTTTTAAACACAACTGATTCATTAACACAACATAGTTTAAGAACATTTTATGAAGATCCTGCTTATGGTATGTCTCAGTATGTTGGTTATGATCCTGATTGGAGAAACAAAGAAAAAATAGATCATAAATTATGGCTCACATTTAATCAGTTTTTCTCAAGGGAAGTTAAGCCTGGATTACGTCCTATAACTGGAATAAACGATGATAAAATAGTAACAGCTCCTGCTGATTGTACATTTAAAGAAAAATTCAAAATAGATGAAAACTCTCAAGTAACTGTTAAGTATACGCATAAATACAATATTCCAAAACTGTTAGAAGGAAGCCCTTATCAGAATGATTTTAAAAATGGTATATTCATGCACAATTTCTTAGGACCTAATGATTATCATAGATTTCATGCACCAGTAAAAGGAACTGTTCTTGAATGCAGAGCAATACAGGAACAAGTATATTTAGATGTTACTATTAATAATGGTGAATTTGATGCTCCAGATGGTGCTGGATATGAGTTTACTCAAACAAGAGGATTAATAGTTTTTGATTCTCCTGTTGGTTTTGTTGCTGTTCTTCCTATTGGTATGGCACAAGTTTCATCTGTAAATATGACAGCCGTTGAAGGAGCTTATCTTAACAAAGGTGATCAATTTGGATTTTTCCAATTTGGAGGATCTGATATTATATTACTGTTCCAAGAAAATAGCGGTATAAAAGTTACTAATGCTCCTGGCATACATACTAATGTTGGAACCTGTGTAGCACAGGTAATTTAATGAAAGTATTATCAATAGATACAGGTAAAAAACATTTTGCTTGGGCACTATGCTCAAGCAAAAAAGGTGTTATTGAAAATGGTATGATAGAAAAAACAATAACCTCTTTATCTGATAGATTTATCAATAAACAATTTTATGATTTCAAAAAAGAATTCAAAAAGATTAGAGATTTAGCTATTAAAAATAAGTGCATTTTTATAATAGCGGAAAGGTTTCAAAGTAGACCTGGAGGTGGATTTGGATTTGGAGCTAACGCTGAATATATAAATGTAATGATAGGTGTTATGGGAAGTATGTGTAGAGGAAAAATACTTTTCAAAGCTATTATGCCCAGTGTATGGAAAACATACTTCAAAAGAAAATTAAAGTTAGATAAAAAACAAAAAATGGAAGCTCCTAATCTTTTTGGTTTCTATGATATGAAAAAGAATGTTACAACATATCCAATATTAGAGCATCAATTTGATGCCTGTGGTATAGGTCTGCATTCTTTAGAAAAAAAGTTAGAAAAGCCTTTTATTATTTTATTCAGAAACTCTCTGTTTAAATTATGGAAAGAAAAAATAAAAGAAACTCCAAAGAAATACAAAGGAGCACAAAGTATAAACCTTGTTAAGGTTATATACAAAGGATAATATGTTAAAAGACAAATATTTCGATGAGTATGGTTTATGGGATGAAAGCCAAAGAAATGATAATCTTTCCTATAATGAAACTTGGAAACATCATACATTTAATCCAGATTTTTTAATAAAAATTTTTAAAAGTAAAGTGGGAGGAGAGCCTAATAGCTTTCTTGATCTTGGAGCAGCCAATGGAAAGTATATCAAGACTATGCTTGATAAAAAAGTAGAATCACTAGGTATTGAAAATAACAAATACATATATAATAAAATTGAAGATGAAGATACAAAAGAAAGAATAAAATTCGGAGATGTTGTTACGGAAGTAGATAATATAAAAGATGATTCATTTGATATTGTTCTTGAGAGCTGTGTTCAGTACTTGAAACCTGGTGATATATCCGGCTATCTTAAAGATGTTTACAGAATAACAAATAAAATATGTTTTATATTAATAGACTTTAAAGATTGGAATGAAAAGCCACATGAAGGACAGGTTACATTTAAAACTAAAAAAGATTGGTATAAAATGATAAAAGATATTGGTTTTAAAAAATGTTATTCTCATGGTAAAGGTTTTGTTTGCATTAAATAAATGATTTCAGATAAATATAAAACTATTTTTATCCATATTCCTAGAACAGCCGGAACTAGCATTGAATTTGCTTTAGGAAAATCTGATTCTAAAAATAAACATAGAATTGTTAAAAGTTATATTGAAATTTATGGTGAAGAAAAATGGAATAAATATTTCACATTTACTTTTATTAGAAATCCTTGGGATAAGATGGTCTCTCATTATCACCAAGGATACTATAATGATAATGTACGTACAACTCCTATAGGTATTATAACAAAAAAAGGTTTTAAATATTTTTTAGAGAATTATAAACAAGCACCTTGGGAACCAGATCCTTTAACTTTTAAAAACATATTAGAAGTACCTGAAGGTTATAAACCTTTAGACTTTATAGGAAGATTTGAAAATTTAAAAGAAGATTTTACAAAAGTATGTGAAAAGATTGGTTTAAAAGATAAGTTAAAATGTATTAATGGGAATATTAAAAGTCGTAAGCATAAACATTATTCAGAATATTATAATGAGGAAACAAAACAAATGGTTTACGAAATGTATAAATGGGACATAGAAACTTTTGACTATAAATTTAGCATTAAATAAGGAGTACCTATGATTTACGGAAGCAGAGAATTAAGAAGAGGGGATAAAGGAGAAGATGTAGTTGAACTTCAAATCCGGCTTTCTGGATTTGGTGGAGGGGTTCCTGATGGGGATTTTGGTCCAGGTACTGAGAAATCAGTAGCACAATTTCGTAGAGACTATATGGTTTTAGAAGAAAAAAATGAAATTGTTGTTACTAGATTAACTTTTGAAGCCATTGATAAGTTTGCTGATGAATTTCCTATAAATTTTGAGGCTCTTAAATGTCCTTGCAGTACAGATCCGCAATTCAAAGGTTGGGAAAATACTTGTGATGGTTGGGGGAAAGGACAATTTAAAAATGTTTATAGAGAAGGTAAGCCAAAAATAGAAGCATATCATAAATATGAATATCCTGGTATTCACAGATGTATACTTTGGACATCTAGAGCAGTTAATTTTTATTTTCCTGAATATAAACTTACTTATAATTGTGGGTATAGGTGTGATGAAAGAAATAAACAAAAAGGAAGATACAGTACCAATCATTGCGGTAAAGCTTTAGATACTGATGTCCCAAGAACACAGTCTGAAGATAGGAATGACGATGCAAAAAGATGTGATGAAATAAGAACAAAGATGGTTAAAAAATGTGGTTGCCAAATTGGTTGGACACTCTTAAACAAAAAATCATTAGAACCTTCAAACATAGCACCTACTTGGGTACATCAAGACGTAAGATGTTTTTCTCCAGAATATTTAACAGATAATTTCTTCTGTAAAACTTTAGAGGAACTTGATAATCGACTACCTATTACTTTAGGTGAGGATGACGATACAAAAATAATCTCAGATGAAGAAAAAAAAACTCTTTAACTGAAACAGATCTTAGACCTAAACCAGATACTTATATAGAAGTAAAAAAAACAAGTATTTTAAAAGAGATAATAAGATGGTTAAAAGGATTGTTTAAATGAGACAATTTAGATGCTATATATGTAATAAAGTTTACTCAGAAGTAGCTTTAAACGAGCATCACAAAAGACCAAGATCAGATGGGGGAGATGACAGTCCAGAAAATTTAAAGAATTTAGATGCTGGTTGTCACCAAGTAATGGAGTTTATTGCTAGGATGGCTATGAATCCTAAAAAAGCAGGAAGAGCAAAAGATGAAATAAGAAACTACCTTATATCTGTGTGCCCTGATTTTATAGATGAAGCCTGTAGGAGAATGGAAGAACTTGTTGCATTTGTTGTTAAATATAAGAAGCTCAAAAAAGAGAGATTAATAGATAGTGATCCTCTTGATGAAAAAGTATTATATATACCTATGCCAGAGAAATATAAAAACATTTTAACATCAATAGCAAACAGTCATAAGTTCAAAAAAAGAAAAATGGGAGTAAATAGATATTCTCGAATGATGTTACTAAACCATATAGGACAAGTAAAACCAGAATTAATGCCAGATATTAAACAAATGTTAGCAGAAGAATCGTTAGGAAGATAAATGAATATTGTTTTAGGATTTACAGTTTGTAATAGAACTGAAACAGGTAACAAAAATTTAATACATAATACTATATTATCACTAGAAAAAAGTGGATTATGGAATTCTAAAATACATTTCAAAATAGTTTTAAGTGATAGCAATTCAAAAAGAATATCATATCTATTGCCCTTTGCAAAAAACAAGGATATTGCTATTACAAAAATGAAACATAAAACAAACAAAAAAGGTGCAAAAGCAAATCATAACATGATGCATTTATTTGATTATGTTTTGAAAAAATATGAATTTGATTATTTTCTATACCTTGAAGATGATATTATTTTTTGTAAAAATTTTATAGAAAATGTTAAAAAATGGCTTGATATATATAATAACAAACTAATTGCATCTTTTTATACCCCATTTAAAATAATTGAAGAATTATATAATAAGGGAATTTATGCTTGGGAAGAATATCCTCGTGAAAAGTTTTATGGAACTCAATGTAACTGTTTTACAAAGACATCACTTCATTCCTTATATTACTTTTTAAAGGGTAATCTGAAGGGAGGACTTCAAGATTTTCATTTAAGGAAATGGATGGAGCATTTAGGTATCGAAAATATGTCTGCCAGTTGTCCCTCTTTGGTTCAGCATATTACAGATAATAGTGTATTACAAACTCCCAGTCATACCTCGTTTTTCTTGGGAGAGGACACAGATCCATCAGATGTCGCTCCAGATTGGCCTATTTCAGTATAATAGCATAATTACCCTTTTTGGGCTAATTTCGCCAAAAAATAATTAAAAAAATAACTTGCTTTTTATATGTCTAGGGGTTATTATTGTATATGAAATTAAGGTTAAGGAAATGAAGCATTCTATACATACACAAATAACAGCAACAGCAACGACACAAAAAAGTGTCGAGATGGCTGAACGTGTAGCCACCAATAATAATGGAGGCATTACGGTATAGGGGAGCTTTATAAAGGTAAAAATTAGGCTCCCCTTGAAAGAGGGGAGCTTTTTTTGTTGAATTTTTTTAAAGGAGGTTTAAAGCGGAAGTAATTCAACTGGTAGAATTCCTGCCTTCCAAGCAGATCGTTGCGAGTTCGAGTCTCGTCTTCCGCTCCAGATTTTAAAAGGATATATTGCTCAATAGCTCAGTTGGTAGAGTGGTTGATTGTTAATCAATGGGTCGTAGGTTCGAGTCCTACTTGAGCAGCCAAAATTAAAAAGGAGAACAACGCAGAGTGGAGCAGTCAGGTAGCTCGGTAGGCTCATAACCTATAGGTCGTGGGTTCAACTCCCACCTCTGCTAAAAAACACTGTAAAACAACAGCAGGACTAATGAAGGAGAAATCATGGGTCATGCTAAAACCAAAAAGCAATGGGTAAAAATAATACTAAACGCAGTAAAGAAAAAAGGTGAATGTTGGGAGTATAAACATAGAACTGATAAAAACGGATATAGCTACGTTTTTATAGGAGGAAGAGGAGGAAAAAACACATCTGTTCATAGACTTATATATAAACATTTTAAAGGGGAAATAAAAAAGGGTCTATCTGTATGTCATTCTTGTGATAATCCACCATGTTGTAATCCAGATCACTTATTTGCTGGAACACATGGTGATAATATGAAAGATATGGTAAAAAAAGGAAGAGTAAACAATCCATTTGGTGAAAAATCACATGCTTGTAAATTTTCAGATGAAGAAATTAAAAAAATAAGAAACTACCCAGGATCATATTCAGAAATAATGAAAAAATTTAACATCAGTAAAAGTCATATAAGTTACATAAAAAATTTTAAAACAAGGAATAAACAAAAGTAAATTAAGGCCGATTCGTCTAGTCAGGTTAGGACTCTTGACTTTCTATCAAGCAACGGTGGGTTCGAATCCCCCATCGGTCAAAAAAGCAAGTATCAAACTTTAAACAAGGAGTAAAAATATAAAGTAGCACTAAGAAATAAAGTTTCAGAATATTTCGCTTGTTAAGCGAGAGGTCAGCGGTTCGACTCCGTTCTTCCCCGCCTAAAACATGGGGGAAGTAGCTCAGACTGGTTAGAGCACTTGATTCAAACACTTTGTTTACCATGCCCTTCAAAAATTTAAAAAGGAGAAAAAATAAAGTAGCACTAAGAGATAAAGTTTCAGAATGTCACACTTCATAAGTGAGAGGTCGTAGGTTCAAGTCCTGCTCTCCCCTCCATAAAAATCATGGGGAGATAGATCAGTTGGTAGATCGCTTAATTCAATTTTCTTTGTCTATGTTTGCTCTTTATGAAAAACATGATGTGAGTACAAAGTACGGTTCATTGAGGTAGAGTGAGAAGAATCAATGAGGTAAATGCTCACTCTCACATCATACAAATTAAAGGACGCATAACTCAGTCCGGTCAAGAGTGTCTGCCTTACAAGCAGAAAGTCGTAAGTTCAAATCTTACTGTGTCCACCAAATTTTAAAGGATGAATGATGAATATGAAAGATAATTTTATAAAGGAGTTGAAAGAATAATGGGACGATAGCTCAATTGGTAGAGCACTTGGTTTGCAACCAAGCGGTTAAGGGTTCAATTCCCTTTCGCTCCAAATTTTTATCCTGGCCAAGGCGAAAGGGCAGGGAGTAAGTACAAACACCTTTCTAGGATCTTTGATCTGCAAGGAAAGGTTGTCAGATGAATATAAAAATAATCTGAAGTACTCCCTGCCTGAAAAAATAAAAAAATACTGTAAAATAATAGTAACACAATAACAAAAGGAATATTATGACAACTGATTTATTAGAAAGAGAAGCGGTAGAAAGAAAAGATCTTAATCTTTCTTTATCTGGTGATGCACTTGTTTCTTTTATTTCAGGAGCATCTACAAATATTGGAAAAGAAACTTTCTACAACATGGCTGATGAGCAAAAAGAAGCCTTAAAAACACAGCACAAAGTTGTTTTAAAGAAAGTTAGACCTTTTTATACTCTAATGGCATTACCAAGCGGAGTAAATGATGTTAATAAACAGTTAATTGCTTTAAATCTGATTGAAAACACTTTAAGAGAAGTCGGATTAAAAGATAATGAACATGATCCTACTACAAAGTGGGAAAATGAAATAATTTTACAGGCTATTTCAAAAATTCCTGTAACAAGATTATTTGATTTCTTCTTGGATCTTAAAGATAAAAAGATCAGCAACAAAAGAACTATTTACATCATAAAAAGATGGTTGTATGAAAATAAAGGTAAATGGGGATTGTGGGCTGTAAAATATGGAAGTGCTTCTCACAGTAAAAGTATTTTTAAACTTTTATTAAGACACTATTTAAAAAACGGGAAACCAAGTAAAGAAAAAAGACTGAACATAATTTACAGATACTTACAGTATAAAGAAGTTTCTGATAAACTACCTTCAATAGTTCACGATTATGAAGCAGTAAAAAAAGGAAATAAAAATAAGTTATCTAAACTTCCAATCACTGTTGCAGAAGCATTTGCTAAAAACAAATTCGGAATGGATAAAGATACTTTCAATGATTTATTTGTAAAAAAAGGAGGTCAGTTAACTTCTAAAGAAAAGAGAATCAAAAGTAAAAGCATGGAAAAGTCTGGTGTTTCAACTGGACTTGATGTTAAGAAATTAGATCTATTTGATCTATTATTACATCTTAATGCTCAAGATTCACTTTCAAAAGAAGAAAGAATTGAAGCCAGAAAACTTATAGCAAGAAAAGCAAAAGACCAAGCTAAAAGTATGTCAATAAGTTTTGACAAAGTTGGTTTGATATTAGATACATCAAAAAGTATGTATGGATCTAAAAAAGAAGCTTTTCATCCTTTGTTAAAAGGATTAGCTATTAGTGCTGTGATTAAAGAGATTTCTAATTCTTTTAAAGAGTATAGAATGCATGATGCAAAAGGATTAATTCCAAAATTAAAGGATAGTTCTAATTACATTGATCCAATAAGAAAGGCAATAAAAGATGGCTGCAATACATTGATTATTGTTGGAGATGCTTATGAGAACTCACCTTGGGAAGGAGCTTTTCATCAGTACCTATATGTTTACAAGAAAAAGATTGATAGAAAAAACAAATTAAGTATCATACATTTAAACCCAGTATTTGCATCTGAAGCTATGGATGTTAAGGCATTATCAAACTTAGCACCTCAGATCGGGATAAGAAGTGTAAAAGGATTAAATGAATCTATGTTCTTAGCGGTAGCAAAACATAACCCTATCATGGCAGTTAAAAGTTATATTAAACATCTGATAACTTTACAAAATGATAAGGCTAAAGAATTGATGCCTAAACATATAAGAAAATTAACTTTTAAAAAGGTAAAATTAGTTTAAACAATGGAGTAGCTGTAAGAGATAAGGATTCAGAATCAGATTTCCATTCAAAACCTTGTCTAATAAAGCTCTCCCTAACACAAAATCACAGGAGAACAAAATGTCAGAACTTTTACAAATACAAGAATTATTAAATGGATATACCATTGACAAAAACAACGTGCAAAGTGTTGGTAATATGACTGTTCTTCCCCTTGTATCAGATGAAGAATTTACAAATGTTGCTGATATCAATGAAGTTGTTTTGCAGAGAGATGTTAGTTATGATAATCTTGAGTTCCATAATGCAAGTGGCAAAATAGGAATTGCTTTACAGGGATGGTCTATTATAGATGATCAGAGAGCACAGGATAGAACTGTTCCTTATGCTCACTTGATTAAAGAAGCAAACTCAAAAGTTATTCCTGCTAACTGTATACAACATTCTCAGTGTGGAAATTTTGATGTATCTAACTGGGATCAGGATAGATTTATGGTTATGCCTCCTTCTATAAGAGGTGTTGCTCTAAAGAAAGCAAGCTATAATAATTCTGAAACAGGGGCTTTGTGGAGCACATTAAAATCCTGGGTTAAAGGTATTGACTGCGATAACAACGGATTGAAATACTTTTATTCTCAGCATGAAGATAAATTGGATCAGTTTGTTGCACAGTTTGAACCTGTTAAAAACCAGTTAGGATCTATTGTTCTTATTAATGATGAAGTTATAGCTATTGATATTATGCCTAAGTTCGATAGTTGGAAAGGTGTATGGGAAACATTCATCAGAGACAGCTATGGAGGTGAAGCCATAAGATCTATTGAGAACAGTGGTGCAGTTGTAAGTCATCCTATGTTTAAAACTGAAGATATTGAAGACCTAGATGATTTGGAATCAGCTTATGAGAAATCTAAAAGTGACTTCCATGATCATTTGAAAGCAAAAGTAAACTCAGTTATTCAGTTATCTGTAGGAAGAAAAAAACTTGAAGAAATAAACGAATTAACAATGGTTAAACTTGAAAATGAACATTACATAGGACAGGGAGTTTATCACGGAGATGAGCACATTGTATATCTATCACTGGTGAGCACAAGTTCAAAACCAAAAACTAAAACAAAAATAAAATCATTAAGAAACAATCCATATAGAAACCAGAATTTTGAATTTTAAACAATGAAAGTGGGGCTAGGAAATAAGGATACAGAATCGTGCGAATAGCTCAATTGGTAGAGCTATTGGTTTCCAACCAATCGGTCGAAGGTTCAATTCCTTCTTTGTACACCATTTCAAAAACCTTGTTATAATTTCCCCTTTCATTTATTTTAAAAACAACTTGCATATTGTTTCAAAATAGATTATTATTAGTATTATGTATGATTTGAAGACAAAGACAACTAAAACAAAAACAACCGGAGGTTGTGTTTAGGAGGCTTTGTCAATAAAGTAACAGAAATTAAGCCTCCTAAAACGGGAGGCTTTTTTTGTTGGAAGGAGAATATAAGCCAGTGTAGCTCAGTTGGTAGAGCAGGATACTTGTAATATTCATGTCACGGGTTCGATGCCTGTCACTGGCTCCAAATTTAGGGATAGTAGCTCAGTTGGTTTTAGAGCAATCGCCTTTTAAGCGATGGGTCGTGGGTTCAATTCCCACCTGTCCCAGATTTTATATTATTTATTTACAACACAAAAACAGTGGAGTAAATATGAAAAGTAATGTAATAATTTTAGGTGGTGCGGTTATATAGGTTCTCATACGTGTAGCCAAGCAGAACAAAATAATTTTTTCCAATCACAATAGATAGTTTAGAATATGGACACAAATATGCTGTCAAATGGGGTCCTCTTATTGAAGGAAATATATCTGCTCTAGATAATATTTATTATGCTTCCAGAGAATATCATTCTGATTGTATAATGCATTTTGCTAATTATGCTTATGCTGGAGAATCAGTAAATAATCCTGATAAGTATTATTATAATAACGTTATTAATACAATCTGCTTATCTCTTACTTAATTATACCAAATTAGGATCAATAATTCAAGATATTTGTTTATTATTTTTGCCGTTTTTTTTGCGAAAATTAGGGCTTTCTTTTTAAAAATCCGTTTATAGGCGATTTTAGCCCAAAAAAGGCATTATTTTTGTTACTATTTTACCCATTGTGGGTACCCTGTGTGAGCCTCACACAGGCCGTCTGTGGCCATATTTTTCATGGCCGTTTTGTGTATAAAAAATCGCCATAAATGGCCTGAAAATGGCACATTTTGGGGCATATTACATTTATTTTATAAATCTGCTTGACATCAATCCCGTTTCTGATATATTATTAATTACCCTTTGGGGAAATGTTATTATGAAAAACAAAACACAAAATATAACCTCACGATCAGCCCATCCAATGCCAAGGCTGAGACAATCCAGTTTATTGATAGATTGTCTCTATTCATTTATTTGGAGGAAAATGGGAGGTTAGATTTCGAGTAGCAATACAACGCAGAAATTAGCCTCCCAATAACAGGAGGCTTTTTTTGTTGGATTTTTTGAAAGGATTTTGAATGAACGAAAATAAGGAAAAAGGTGACTTTACCAAATGTGCTACCTTAGCTCAGTTGGTAGAGCGAGGGACTGAAAATCCCTGCGTCTCCCGTTCAATTCGGGAAGGTAGCACCATTTAATTTTTAAACAATTATGAATGATGTTAATGATAAGAGTTCAGGTAAATCTAAAAGGAATTAACAAGGAGAATTAAACGGGTAGTTGGCAGAGCGGTCGATAGCGTCTGACTGTAAATCAGATCCGAAAGGCACGGTGGTTCGAATCCATCACTGCCCACCAAATATGCCCAAGTGGTGGAATTGGTAGACACGCTAGTCTTAGGAACTAGTTCTTAAGAGTGAAAGTTCGAGTCTTTCCTTGGGCACCAAATTTTAATAAACAAGGGAGGTATGACAGAGAGGTAATGTGCAAGACTGCTAATCTTAGGCTAGGAGAAATCCTTCATAGGTTCAATTCCTATTGCCTCCGCCATTGAAGTGTAGCTCAGTTTGGTCAGAGTGTCTGCCTGATAAGCAGAAGGTCGGCAGTTCAAGTCTGCCCACTTCAACCAGAAATTAAAATGAAAGCATACTTTAAAAACAGTAAAGAAGAAGAAAAAATAATTTTTGATGTTATTGCTGAAGATAAATACAATCAAGTTGTTGTTAAACATCCAATAACAGAAAGACTATACATTGTTCAAAAAAATCAAATTGTAATAGAGGAGAATTAATGGAATAAAACGGAGTGGTAGTAAGAAATAAGGATACAGAAATATGTTGGTTCGAGTCCAACTTCCCCCACCTATAAAATTCAAGGGGGAATAGCCAAATTGGTTAGGCAACTGATTATGGATCAGTCTTTTTACATGAACCTTGTTTTAATTTACCCTCCTCAAGGTGCGTTAGCCAAGTCCGGTAAGGCAAATGGTTGCAACCCATTGATCGGTAAGTTCAAATCTTCCACGCACCTCCAAACTTTAAAAAATGCCTGAATGGTGGAATTGGTAGACACGCATGATTCAAAACTATGTGCCGAAAGGTGTAAGAGTTCAAGTCTCTTTTCAGGTAAAGATGATTATGCTGATTAAAAAAGAAAAAATAAAGGAGTTAAGAAAAGAGTATACATATGCTCAAGTGGTGGAATTGGTAGACACGCACGACTTAAAATCGTGTGGACGTATGAGCCGTGAGAGTTCAATTCTCTCCTTGAGCACCAATGAGGGCATAGCTCAATTGGATAGAGCAATGGATTTCTAATCCATAGGTTCGGGGTTCAAGTCCCTGTGTCCTTAAAATTTAAGAGTTGGCAGAGTCTGGTATTTATAGAGGAATGGGCGAGTGGTTTATGCCGATAGTCTTGAAAACTATTAAAGTAGAAATACTTTCGAGAGTTCAAATCTCTCTTCCTCTGAATACAAGGAGAATACATGAGAGTAAAGCTAACAAACTTGTTGAAGGTTTAGATCCAGGATGGAGTTAATTATGACTAGTGTAATTGTTTTAAATGCAAAGTGGCAATACTGGGATGAAGTTCCCGTTAAAAGAGTATTGAAATGGTTATGTAAAAATAAAGTAGATGTTATTCTTCAGGATGAAGAAAATTGCACAAGATCTGCTAATGTAACTATACGAAATCCCATTATTGTAAAACTATTAGACTTTGTTGGTTACAAAATAAAAAAGAAAAGATTCCAGTACAAAGATCAGCACGTATATGATCGTGATCGTAATGTGTGTCAGTACTGGCACTACAATGAAAAAGGAAAGAAATACAAGCACCAGTGTAATTTTGAAGACAGAACTATTGATCATGTTATTCCTAAAGCTCAAGGAGGACTGACTACCTTTGAAAACTGTGTGTGCTGCTGTGAGACTCATAATTATGAGAAGAAGAACAGAACACCAAAAGAAGCCGGACTAAAGCTAATCAGAAAGCCTTATGTGCCCGAATCAAAAGTAGGAGATTATGTCTTTATCAGATTTGTTTATAATCCAAATAAACTGTCTCACCAGTACTATATGGAGAAGTTTTTGAACAAAAAATTTAATCCAATTATTTTTTAAAATAGTACTTGATTTTTAAAATGTTTGGAGTTATTATGTATATTATGAATAATTTGATAAACATACAGCCCATAGATCAACGAGATTGGCATCCACCAAGCAGGGTTTTGTGAGTTGTATTGTATTGTGAACTTATCAAAGCCTTGCCTCATACCAGAAGCAAGGCTTTTTTTATGTAGGAGGTTTATATGTAAAGGAAATTTAATCGGGATGTAGCTCAGTCTGGTCAGAGTACCTGCTTTGGGAGCAGGGTGTCCCAGGTTCAAATCCTGGTATCCCGATTAAATTTCTTAGAACAATGGGGATGTAGCTCAATTGGTTTAGAGTACTGGCCTGTCAAGCCAGAGGTTGCGGATTCAAGTTCCGTCATTCCCGCCAATTTTTTTGTCCGTATTCATGGTTTTGGTCGGCATAGTATATAAAGACCATTAACAGGGAAAGGACATATGAAAAATGAAATAATACAAATAATCTTAGAATCTTCTGAAGAAGAAATTGAT
>Ga0272441_10002540_pt1 | contig 36595 bp, 25 predicted proteins | sample SSMProp6N_FD_193582 | JGI IMG/M metagenome (GOLD analysis project Ga0272441, IMG submission 193582) | Marine sediment archaeal communities from Little Sippewissett salt marsh, Falmouth, MA, United States - SSM-Prop-6N | ecosystem: Environmental > Aquatic > Marine > Wetlands > Sediment ...
CGAAACGGGATCGCCAGAAAGCGAACCACAGCCCTCGATGCGATCCTCGCGCGCCGGACGCCCCGGCAAATGCTCGACAACAGCCAGCCATCCAGACTGGGCGACGTCCTGTCCCTGGCTGCGCCGAGGCACCGCCGAATCACCCCGCTGGGCGTCGCTAACCGGGAATTCTATGTCCGTAGCGGACCGTTACAAGAAAAACCCCCGCACCGGCGAGAGAATCGCGCGAATCATAACCAATGTGTGAGTAGAAACTTATCAATCCACCCCGGCAACCCTGCGCGCCCTCTCGACGTCAATCGCCGAGCAGCGCCACAAACGGGTTGATGTCGTCGAAATCCACCTGCCCATCGCCGTTGCAGTCCGCGCTCATCCACCAGCAAGCCGGGTAGTGGCTGAAATAAAACGCCTCGCCACCGAGCGCCACGACGAACGGCGTCACATCATCCCCATCGACATCGCCGTCACAATCCATGTCGCCCATCACGGCCACCGCGAATTGCGCTACCGCCGCCCCTCCCGGCAACCCATCCCCGCTCGGCAACGCCGACGCCTCGCGCGCCCCAGACAACTCCCCGTCCAGCGCCAACCCGGCCGCCGTGTCCACGATGCTGTCCGACACCGTCAGCGTGTATACATCGCGTTCAAGCGTCCCGGTCGGCGTCAGCGTCACGGCGTGCCGCGCCGGGTCATACGAAAACGTCGTCGAAACCGGACCGCCGACCTGGCCCACGAACGACAAGGCCGCCGCATCCACCTGGACATCCTTGTGGAAAACGACTTCGACCGTCACCGGCTCGCCGGGCGTCAATGTCTCCCCCGGCGCAGGCGTCATCGCGACGATCTTCGGCGGTCCCTCGATAAACGAGGTCTCGCTGGTCTCTCGGCGCAGAATCCACGGCACGGGGTCGAACTCCAGCGTGTCTACCGGCGCTGGCCCCACCGGAAACAGCAGGTGTTCCTGTTGCGCATCGTTCCACACGACATGCGCGGCCGAATCAGCCCCGCTGTGCGTCACGATGTCAACGGGCATGACGAAGCACGGCGGTCCCATCCACTGCATCTGCCGGATCAGAAGCTCGACATAGCGCTGGCCGTCAAGGACGTGCTGCTGCCAGGCGTACTGGTAAATCGGCCGCGCGGGGCTGTAGATCCACTGGTCGAAAAACCAGTACAGGTCGCGCCCGGTCACCAACTCCGCAACCGCTCGGAAATCCTCGGTCGTCGCCGCGCTGCCCTCAAACGCGGCACGGTAGGCGGCGAGAATCTCGAAGAACGCCTCGTCTCCGACCACGTGGCGGAACATGTGCAATACCCACGCGGCTTTCAGGTACGACAGGTTGTAGTCGAACACGCGGTAGTAGTTCGAGATGTCCTCGACGTACACGCTCTCGCGCGAATCGAGATCCGGGTAGCGGGCGGCCATCGCCTCATGCAGCGCCGGCTCGCCGCTGCTCCCCGGCTTGTACTCCTCCCACAGCGCTTCCGAATACGTCGCGAACCCCTCGTGGAGCCAGATGTCGTGCCAGGTGGCGCACGTCACGCTGTCGCCCCACCATTGGTGCGCTAGCTCGTGGGCTGTCAGGGACTCCCAGAACCCCGACTGCCCCGTCATCGTCTGATGCTCCATCCCCGAGAAACCCATGTTGCTGAACTGGTAGATGCCGTACTTCTCATCCACAAACGGGTACATCCCGTACAGCTCGCTGAACACGGTCAGCATGTCGCTGCACGCCAGCCACGCCGCCCGGTTCTCCGGCGTATCCGAACCCGGGAAGATGAAAAACTGCAACGGCATGCTCACGCCGTTCGAGTCCCAGACCGCGTCGAACGTGTTGTAATTCGAGGCCCCCACGCAATACAGGTAGTCTTCCGTCAGATACTGCGTCACCCAGTGGTAGCGCAGCCACTGGCCGTTCACGACCGCAACGCCTTGCAACACCCCGTTCGAGGCCACTGTCATATAGTCCGGCACGGTGAGAAAAAGGTCCGCGGTGGTCTTGTCCAGCAGATCATCCTTGCTCGGCCACCACGTGTACGCGAACCATGGCTCGCTGATCGTGAACACACGCGACGACGTCATGTACACCGACACGAAACCCATGCCTTCAATCGGGTACCCTTCATACGCCACGTACAGGTCGAAGATCTCCCCCGCCTCGTACGCACGGTCGAGCGTCACCTCGACCGTCGCCGTGTCCAACTGCACCCAGCTCACTGCCGTCCCATTGACCGTCATAGCCGTGATCGTGAACACGTTGTGCAAGCGGAACCGAAAATGGCTCAGGCCGTTCACCACGCTACGCACGGTCATCGTGTTCGAGCCGCCCAGCCACTCCGTGTTCGGATCGATCTCGATGTCCAGGTTGTAGTGCAGCACATCCGTATCCGCGGCCAGCTCGTCGCGCGCCAGTCCCTCCCAGCCGCCGGGCCGCGACCCGCGCGCAACATCGTGCGGCGTACCGTAGCTGTGGCCACCCGGCTGCCCCGCGGTCCACGGGATATGCGCGAAAGCCGCCCCCGAAAAGGCCGCTACCAGACCCAGAACGATCATCCTACGCATCGGGAACCCTCGTCGCGGCAGACGCCTAGCCGGTCCATGATCCCCCGGCAAGCCGCAGCAGTCTGTGTCCGATGCCGCGTGCGACACAGCGCTCACTGCAGATCCTGCCGCCACCGGCGACCTCTCGGTCACTCCCCCAATCCTACCGACTCGCCCGCACCCCTCCCAATGAAAACAGGCCGCGATGTCGGCGAGGGCGATGCGCACCCGCGTCTTATGCCGCGGCCTCCCGCCCCGCCGACCGATATCATCCCCGCGTCAACCGCCGATCAAGTCCACGAAAGCGTTGATGTCATCGAAGTCGACGTCGCCATCTTCGTCGCAGTCGGCGTTCAGCCAGTCGCAGGCGGGATACTGCGCGAGGTAGGCTTCCTCACCACCCAACGCCAGCACAAACGGGTTGATATCGTCGAAGTCGACGTCCCCATCGCAGTCGACGTCACCCAGCGCCCGCACAACCGAGAAGGACACCACTGCCGGTCCACCAGGCAGACCATCACCACTCGGCAACGCCTCCCCACCCTCTGGGTGCACAAGCTCGCCGTCCAGCGCCAGGCTAGCGGCCACATCAACGACGCTGTCGGCGACCGTCAGCGTGTAGTCGTCGACCTCCAGCGGGGCAACCGGCGTCAGCGTGACAGCGTGACGCACCGCGTCGTAGGCAAACGTCGAAGCCACGGTGCCGGCGGACTCGCCCACCAGCGTCAGATCCGCGGAATCGACGACCACGTCCTTGTGAAAAACGATCTCGATCGACGCCGTTTGCCCGGCGACCACAGCCCCACCCGGCAACGGATCGGCGCTAACGATCTTCGGCGGCCCCTCGACAAACGAAACCGTGTGCGCCTGGGTCCACAGAATCCACGGCTTCGGATCCAGGTCAACGTCCGTCACCGGCGAATCATCAACCTCGACCAACACGTGCTCGGCCGCCGCGTCGTTCCAGACGGTGTGTGTTTCCGTGCCGCCACTTCCTACGCCGCCGCCGAAGCTCACCAGCATATCGACCGGCATGGTGAAAACCGGGTAAGGGCTCGTCTGCACCTGCTCGATGTAGAACTCCACGTAGTGGCGGCCGTCAATGAGGTATTCGCGCCAGCCGTATGTGTAGGCCGGTGCACCGACGTCGTAGACCCACTCGCTGAAGAACCACGACAGATCCCGACCGCTGACGGACTCCGCCACAGCCCGGAAATCCTCGGTGGTCGCAGCCCCACCCTCGAAGGCGGCTCGATAAGCCGCCAGGACCTCGAAGAACGTCTCATCGCCCAGCATGTGCCGCAGCATGTGGAGGACCCACGCCCCTTTGCGGTACGAGAAGTTGCTTGAGAAGATCCGGCCCAGATTCAGGATATCGTAGCAATAGACGCTGCCGTTAACGTTGGATGGACGGCGATTGACCATCCATGCGTGCAGCGCCGCTTCACTCCCACCCGGTTTGTTCTCAAACCAGAGAGCCTCGGAGTACGTCGCGAATCCCTCGTTCAGCCAGATGTCGTGCCACGTCGCGCAGGTGACGTTGTCCCCCCACCACTGATGAGCAAGCTCGTGCGCCGTGAGCGATTCTCCGAATCCCCCCTGGCTGGTAAGCGTCTGATGCTCCATGCCGCCGCCGAAGCCCACGTGGCAAATGCCGTATTTCTCGTTGGCGAACGGGTACACACCAAAGAGGTCGCTGTAGACGGTCAGCATCCCCGCCGTCGCCAGCCAGGCCGCACGATTCGAGGGCGTGTTGCTCTCGGGATAGATGTAGAACGCCAGCGGCATGCTGACGTCCTGGTACGTCCACACGTCGCCGAACGTGTCGTAATTGGTAGCCCCGAAGCAGTACAGGTAGGGTGCCGTGGGGTAGTTCGTCTCCCAGCGATAGCGGAGCTGGTCGACGCCGACAACGTCCACACCCTGCAAGACCCCGTTGGACGCCACCACGAGCGTATCGGGCACGGTAAACGCCAGCGCGGCCGACGCCTTGTCGGTGTTGGCATCCTTGCAGGGCCACCACGTGTAGGAATACCAGGGCTCGCTGAGCGTCCACACCTCGTACGCCCCGCTGCGCGTGCGGAACATAATCGACCCAAACCCAAGTCCCTGCGCCGGGTAGCCGTTGTACGCGACGTACAGGTCGAATTCCTCGCCCGCGTTGTAGGTGCGGTCCAGCGTCACATCCACGTTGACGCCGTCCGGGTGGACCCAACTCACGCTATTGCCGTTGACCATCAGCGACGTGATGGCGAAGTTGTCGTCAAGCTGGAAGCAGAACTGCGTCAGCCCATCGATCAGGCTTCGAACCGTCATGATGTTCGAGCCGCTTAGAGACTCGGTCACGGGGTCGATCTCGAGATCGAGATCGTAGTGCAAGACGTCGGTGTCCGTGACCTCGCCGTCACGCACAACCAGGTCGCCGGGCTGCAACCCGGGGTCACGTTCCAACCATCGCGCCGCCATCCTCGCATGGCCGCACGTGTCCTCATCCGTCCACGTTTCCTGCCCCTGCGTCGCTACGGGCAGCGCGACCAGGAAGCCTGCCGCTATCAACCATCGCATCGCAAATCCTCTCCGCCCCGAAGGTGGCAACACACCCCGCCTCATCACCCCAAGCCTATTCCTACAACCATGCTCCGCGAACATCCATTCCCCTGCCATCGCGTGCATGCCCACTCAATGATAGCCATCCGCCAACACGCTTGGCAAAGCTCGCGCGGGCTACAGCGGCTGCTTCCGGGCGCGTCCGGGCAGGCGTGGCAGATGGGGATCCAGCGGGCACACCTTCCGATAACTGACCAGGAAGCGCTCCTGATCGTCCCCGGGCAGCCGATAGCGCCACGATCGCTCGAACGTCATCCCGCAGACCTGTGCCGCCGATTCCGCCGCGGACTGCTCCTCTCTGACGCCGGCCGGGGACTTGAAAAACCAGCACACGCCTCCAACGTGCACGAACCCGGCGGCGTATTCGATCAGCTCCGACAATGGCCCGACCGCACGTGAGACGGCCGCGTCATAGCGCTCCCGCTGCTCCGGATCCTTCGCCACGGTCTCCGCGCGCCCACACAGGGCCTGCGCGTTGCACAAGCCGAGCTCGTCGATCATGCGTTGCACGGCCTCGACCTTCTTGCGCCGCGCATCCAACAGCGTGACGTCCAGATCATCGCGCACACACGCCAGCGGCATGCCCGGGAATCCGCCACCGCTACCGATATCCACAAGGCGCCGCACGCGTTCTTCAGCGACCGGCTTCAGCAGCGCCAGGCTGTCGCAGATGTGTTCCCGCCAGATCGACTCTTCATCACGCGCAGCGGTCAGGTTCACGCGCTGGTTCTCACGCAACAGGCAGCGCACGAACTCGGACAACCGCGTGTATGCGGCCTCGCTGAGGTCGAACCCCGCCGCTTGTAACTGCGTGTGTGTCACGGAAGTGCCGCGTGCGTGACGGTCCTCGATGGAGTCACCTGTTCTCTACCCACCCAGTTGCGCCACGAAGGGATTGATGTCGTCGAAATCGACGTCGCCATCTTCGTCGCAGTCAGCGTTCAGCCAATGGCAATCCGGGTACTCGGCGTAGTACGCAGCCTCCCCGGACAGCGCCAGGACAAACGGATTGATGTCGTCAAAATCCACGTCGTGGTCGCAGTCCATGTCCCCCAGAATGACGATCTGCTCATCCAGGTAATCGATCAGCGTGCGCAGCGTGACCTCCGTCGCGATGGCGGCGTCCTGATCGCTGATCTGGTACCCGACATGAATGTGCCCCGCCGCGACATTCCACACCGGATCATCCGGCCCCGCATGCATCTCGTGGTACCAGTTCGCGTGATACCCGATGAACGCGCACAGGAAGTCGCTCCCATCCCACAACGTGTAGTACGCGTTCACCGCCGGCAACGCCGACTCCACCGCCGCGATGATCGCCGGAAATGGCAACGTCGCCCACCGCGTTTCCCCCGGGTTCTCCCCGGCGATAGGGAGATCCGGCGTGGGCTGGAACGGCTCGAGGTAATCGTCCATCCAGTCATCCAGCTCGAGCATGCGGTTCCCGCCCTCGAGCTCCCAGTCCATGTCGTACTCGGCCCGCCCCGTGGTGATGATCGCCACCGGATCGAGTTGCTCGACCACCACCCAGAAGTCGTTCGACGTGTCCTGGTAATCGACCTCAAAATCCCCCACTCCCTTCCCCAGCCCCTGCGGGAACTCCGGGAAGAAGGCGTAGACGTTGTACCCCCGCCCTTCCCAGTCCGCTCCGACCCAACCACCCGGATTCTGATCCGGGTTCGGGCTGAACGGCCGCAGCATCTCGTTCGTCGGCGGCCAGTAGCCGGTCAGCATGATATTGTTCGTGCACGAGCGACCGCCAATCACGCGGAACACCTTGGACGGTACCGCCGGCAAACCAAGCCCCGCATCCCGCTGCGGGTAGACCCTCGCCGTATCAAACAGCGACGAGCCCTCTTCGCTCGGAATACGATGCTCCTGGGCAGAAGCGCTCAGTACGAGGCCATACCCGAGGACCATCAGCGCAGCAGCGCGACGCGCAAGCCCACTCCTAGCTCGAAACAGCATGCCCTGGTCCTCCTGGTCGATCATGCAAACTGGTTGTTCGTGCCAGATAGATATCGATTATAGCGTCAGAGCCCGCCCAGCCCGAACCGAAACTCAGCCCGGGCCACGACCATGATGCCCGCGCGTCCAAAACGTCCCAATAGAACGCGCACAGGCCCAGCCACGACCACAACACCGCGGCTACACGGCTCCAGCAGCCCGGGAATCCACTCCCTTCGGCGGCCGCCCCCGATCGAGCAGCAGCGTCGGCAGGCTCGCCACGAGCCCCATCGGATCGTACAGACTCTCGATCTCCCCCCGGCAGTTGTACCAGCAGGCCCGGCAGTGCTGCGGCGTCTTGTCGTTTCGCAGCGCTTGCACGATCCGCTCCACCGAATCCGTGTACAGATTCGCCACCGGATGTGCCCGCTCCTCGACACACACGGCCACATCGCCCGTCGAGTCGATGCTGAAGAAACCGCGTCCGGCCCGGCAATTGGGCACCCCGCCGTTCAACGCTGCATCGAACCGTGTCAGGAAGTAGGGATTGCTCAGGAAATTGCTGTATTTCCGCCGCATTTCGAGCAGGTGCGACCCTACGGTCGCGTCATCGGGGTGCACGAAACGTCGCGAGCCGGTCTTGCGCACGCCATACGGCTGCACCATGAAGTACACGTCGCGCTCGGCGGCCATGCGGATCATGGGCTCGATCTGATCGAGGTTGTCCTCCATCAGAACCGCCATCCAGTTCACCCGCTGCCACTTGTACCGCCGCGCTGCGCTGAAATGCTCAATCGCCGCCAGGGCCCGCTCGAAGGCCCCCGGCATGCCCCGGCGTTGATCGTGCCGCTCCGCGTCGGTGTAATCGATGCTGATCGAGATTCCCCACATCCCCGCCGCGAAGAGTTCCTCGGCCAACTCCGGCGTGGAGAACCAGCCGTTGGTCGTTATAAACGGGAAATGCCACTCCCCGACGGCGCGAACGATATCGACGATATCGGGGCGGACAAGCGGCTCGCCTCCGGCCAGGCTCACGAGTAGTGCCCCCAGGCGTGACAGCTTCCGCGACCCGGTCCGGAACTCCTCGACGGAGAGCTCGGGCTGATCGCCCATCGGGTCATTCCAGTAATGGCAGAATGCACAGCGGAAATTGCAGCGATACGTGACCTGCCAGGCACACCAGACCGGGTGCCGCTGGGCCCACGCCCGCGCCAAATGCACTTTCTTCTGAACACATGACCGCGCCAAATGAAACCCTCGTCTCAACTTCCTTCCCCACCAACGCCTGTCTGGCAACCACCGGCGTCCACCCCCAAGCCCCCCGAAACCGCGCCACTGGCTACGCCCGATAGCATAGCCGCTCTCGCAGGCCTCGCACAGAAACACCCAGCGACTTTCCCGGCTGGGGACGCGGTGAGCCCGTTCCTGCCATGGCAGACACGCGACGGACCCAGATCGCGAGAAACTTCGGATTTCGCTTCAAGTCAGTCTCCCGCCGCCGTCGATAGCATCATTGCGCAGTACCCCTCCTTACTCTCTCACACACCGGAACCCGCACCCCACGGGTTCCGGGCTTTTTTGCGCCCGGGCCGTGAGCGGTCCCACCACCTAAGCCGCCGGCGCGCCACAACCGATAAGAACGGGCGTACCCCGAGGCAATGACCCCAAGCATGCTTGTGTCACATGGCCCACGCGGCACGGAAATCGCTTGAATTGAGGCGCCGCGGTCAATATTCTCAGAAGTTGGCCACTGTCATCGGTGTACTGTCACCGCTTTGCCCGCAATCCGGTCGCGCTGGGAGATAATCATGCGTACAGATTCGGCCCTCCGTGCCATCATCGTGCCGACACTTGCCCTGGTCCTGCTCGCCCCGGCGGCGCCGGCGAAGGATCTGGAACAGATCGCCGGCGAACGCCTGGACCCCTCCGACTATGGGCCCGCCTACATCGAGTCGTGGGACGAGGTGCTCGTGCGGGCGCGATTCGCGCCGCCGAGAGACCTCCAGGGCCCGGACAGCCACGCCGGCGAGTGGATCGTCCCCAGCAAGCGCAAGAGCAGCTTCCCCCACTCTGGGCTGCACTACGCCATCAACAAGTGGGGTGACACGCAGATGGGCATCGGCTTCCCCGAGGTCGTCGACGTCCACGGTGCCTTCTTCGCCGGGCAAGCCGGCACCGGCGTGTGGACAACCGGTGTGCGCGCCATCGGCTTCCGAGATGGCCAGCAAATCGCTGAAACTGACTGGTTTACGGACATCGGCTCCACTCCGAAGTGGTTCGCGATGGATCTCCGCGGCGTCGATCGCATCCTGATCGAGTCACTCCCGGTCGTGAACGGCGCCGGCTGGTACGGGATGGACGACCTGACGTTCGCCCCGCACGACTCCACCGGCACCGAAGGCGACGATGTCACCGTCGTGGATTTCGAGGACCTCGGGTATCGGACGGTTCTGACCGGCACCACGCATGCCGGCCTGACCTGGGAAGCCGGCCAGAGAGCCTATGGCCCCCCCGAGGCGATCCACCCGCCGTACAAGCCGGTGCGCGATCTTCAGCCGCCGGTCCCCACCAGCCCGCCCTTGCGAGCTGATACCCCGCTGCGGGACGCCACCTTGCCGACCCTCGATCGGAACTGGAACGCCCTCGGAATGACCAACGCGTTCCCGCCGGACACGATCGGAGCCGCTGGGCTGGATCACTACGTGGTGACCGTGAATCGCAATATCGCGGTCTACACGAAGGGTGGCTGGCGCTGGTCGAACGTGGATTTCGATACGTGGATGCCGGGGGCACAAGGCGACCCGCGCGTCATCTTTGACCCGGACAGCCAGCGCTTCTTCGTCACGATCTCGGGCTTCCAGAACGGCTACATCTACCTGGCCGTCTCCACCACGAGCAACCCGCGGGACCCGTGGTTCAAGACCAGCTTCAATACCTCGGTCGGTTCAGACTACGGCTCGTGGTCGGATTACCCCACGCTCGGTGTGGATGAGAACGGCGTGTACGTCGCGGCGTACATGATCCCGCGCGGCACGATGACGATCCATGCCATCGACAAAGCTCCCCTCATCGCCGCCACACCCTCACTCGGTGCGGTGACCTCGTTCCGCAACCAGTTTGCCGAAGGAGCCATCCAGCCGGCGCTCACGTACGGGTCGACCGACGGCGAATACCTGATCTCGCGTGTCAGCCCGACGTATCTCACCGTCCGACGCGTCAATCCGCCGATCACCTCGCCGACGCTGAGTGTGGTTGGGTATCTCCAGATTCCAGAGCACAGCGATCCGCCCTCAGCCCCGGCGATGGGCAGCACGACGCCGCTCGACACCACCGGGCCGCGGGCGATGATGGGCGTCTACCGCGATGGGTCGCTATGGACGTGCCATGCGATCGGCATCAATGGGAGGTGCGGCTGCCGCTGGTACGAGGTCGATCCGGCCACGGTGAGTCTCGTGCAGTACGGCACCGTCAGCGACAGCAGCCTCTACTACTACTATCCGTCGTTAATGGTCAACAGCCGCCGCGATGTGGTCATGGGCTTCTCCGGCTCAAACGGCAGCCAGTTCGTCAGTGCGTATTACACGGGGCGACGCGGCACGGACACGCCCGGCAGCATGGCCCCGCCGGCCCTTGTGCGCCTGGGCATCGGACCGCAGAACCACATCGATCCGTACGGCTTCAACCGCTGGGGGGATTACAGCTACACCTCGCTCGACCCCACGGACGACCTCGTGTTCTGGACGCTTCAGGCCTACGGCGACAGCGGCAACGATTGGCGCACGTACGCCGCCGAGCTCTACTTCGAACCCGATGAGAACTGCCCGGGTGACATGGACTGCGATGGGCAGATCACGTTTGACGACATCAACCGCTTCGTCGAGGCCATGGGAACCCCGGGGGGCGCGGGCTGGCCGTATCCTGATTGCCCGTGGCTGAACGGTGACTGCAACGGCGACAGCGACGTCACGTTTGATGACATCAACCCGTTCGTGGCCTTGATCGGAACAAGCTGCCCGTAACCGCATAAACAGCCGGGCGTGCTGCTCATCCTCTTGGGGACAGGGTGGCTATGTAGCCACATCGAAACCGCTTCGGCATCGTGGCGCGCTGCCTGGCGCGCACGTCGATCATCGCCGAGCTGCCGGTCGTCCGATAAGCCCCGCCCAAGGCATCTTCCAACCCGCTCCAACTCCCCACCCCGTCCGAGAAAACGCCCTGTGGCCACTGAGGCGCAGCTATAGTGAAAGATGGAGGTATTGCGCTGACCTCCGGCCGACGATACCAGTCACAGGAACAGACCCGACCTGTTGGAAAAGGAACGGTGATCATGTCCCGGCCCATCCTCCCAAGTCTGTTATTGGCGTGCGTCGTACCCCTCACTCTCGCAGGCGACGGCGCAGCCCAGGATCCGTCCACGCTCCCCGCGGTCCCGGTTGTCACTCCCTGGGGTCTGCAGGTGTTTCACATCGCGGAGCCCGACGCCGCGGTGAGTGCAGCGTGGCGAGACAATGCCAGTCTGACAACGCGGGATGGCCGAACGCCACCTCCGACCGCCGGATACGAATTGGCCAACCGCGTGATCGTGCGCGGCGACGACCCGACCGCCGCCCTCGAAGCGACCGTGTCCACTGGCGACGCGGGTGTCAAGCGTTTCACACCCGTACAGGGGTTCTGGGTCGTGAACACGCCAAACGTGCAAAGCGCGATCGACACGGCGGCGTTCCTGGCGGCGGACGCGCGGGTTGCCGAGGCATACGTCGATGTGCGGCAGCCGACCGTACTGCGCACCCCGACCGACCCCAACTACCCCGATCAATGGCATCTGAACAACACGCTGCTGCCCATCGCCGACGTCAACGCCGAGCCCGCCTGGGATGCCGGCTACACCGGGGCAGGCATCGTGATCGGCATCGTCGAGGGCGGGTGGCAGGTTGACCATCCCGATCTGGCGGCGAACTTCCACCCGGAAGCCACGCAACCCGGCGGCAGCGCAACCTATCATGCCACCGCCTGCGCCGGCGTGGCGGCAGCCGTCGCCTACAACGATCGCGGTGGTGTCGGCATGGCCTACGGTGCCCAACTCGCGGCCCAGATCTACGGCGCGCCCTCACAGACCGCCAGCGCCTTCGCCTATCGCAATGACCTGAACCATATCAAGTCGAACTCGTGGGGGCCGACCGACAACGGCTGGATCACCTACCTCGCCTCCGTCGAACGCACCGCCCTCGAGCAGGCCGTGACGGACGGACGGGGTGGCCGTGGTGAGATCTTCGTGTGGGCGGCTGGCAACGGCGGCACCAACGATCGCGTCGAGTACGATCCGTATGCATCCAGCCGCTTCACGTGCGCCATCGGCGCGATCGGCGACAGCGACGTCCGCGCCTACTACAACGAAACGGGCTCTTCCATGCTCGCCGTCGCCCACTCCAGCGGCAACGACCGTGGGATCTTCACGACCTACGGCAACAGCACCTACACGAGCGTCTTCGGCGGCACCAGCGCCGCCTGCCCCCTGGCCAGCGGCGTCATCGCCCTCATGCTCGAAGCCAACCCCGAGCTGACGTGGCGCGATGTGCAGCACGTGCTCATCGACTCCGCGCGCATCTGTGACCCAACCCATCCTTCCTGGGTCACCAATGCCGCGGGCCATGATGTCAGCTACGACTACGGCTTCGGCGCTGTTGACGCGCACGCGGCCGTTCTGCTCGCCACGGGCTGGGCGAACGTCCGTCCCGAGACTGTCGTCGCGACCGACGTGATCAGCGTGGAGCAGATCATTCCCGGAAACGACCCGACGGGGCTGACACACAGCGTGTTCGTGCCCCACGGTATTCGCATTGAAAGCGTCGAGCTCATCCTCAACGTGGGCACAATGTACGTCGGCGATCTCGAGATCTCGCTCGTGGCCCCCAGTGGAACTGAGTCGATCCTCGCCACGCACCGCGACGATCCGACAGACCACTACGTGGATTACATCTTCACGTCGCTACGACACTGGGACGAGTACTCGGCCGGTGAGTGGACAGTCACAATCGCGGACCTCGAGCCCGTGAACGTCGCGACCTGGCATGATTTCCAGTTGCGGATCTACGGCACACGCCGCCCCGGTGACATCAACTGTGACGGTCTCGTCGACATCGATGACATCGACCCGTTTGTCCTCGCCCTGGGCGGGGATGACGCCTACTACGCCGCGTACCCCGACTGCAACTGGCTCAACGCGGACTGCGACGAAGATGGGGACGTCGACTTCGACGACATCAACCCGTTTGCCGACTTGCTGACACGCTGAGATCACCTGGCGCGCAAACCTCATGCCACCCGCCCTGACGCCATGCGGCGCTGAAACTGCCGCGGACGGCTGCACATTGGGGGGGATTTTCACGGCCCCGCACGGTACACTACAGGCGGTACAACCGGTTTTGATGCGCTGGGATCTCGCCACACGGAGGAAACACATTATGCTAGCTCGCCTGGGTACATTGTGCCTCTTCACCATCGTCACGCTGGTCAGTTGCCCGTGCCTCGCCGATGATGAGGCCCCGCTCGTTTCCTACGAGAACCACAAGGTCGTGCGAGCGTATCCGCGCTCGTGGGAACAGATCGAGCAGATTCACGACCTTGGCGCGTTGCTGCTCACCGATTCCGAGGGTATCGGCCCGGTCGACTACGTCTTCCCGCCCGAGGCCATGGCCGCACTCGACGCCATGGACATCCGCTATGAAGTACTCAACGACAACCTGCAGGAGACGATTGACGCGGAACGCAAGCGACTGGAGAACATCCAGCGCGTCGGGCCACGTGATCCGACCTGGTTTCAGGACTACAAGACCTACGACCAGATCGTCGCCAAGCTGAACGCGATGGTCAACGACCGACCCGACCTGTGCACGCTCATCGACATCGGCGACTCCATCGAAGGACGAGACATCTGGGCCCTCCACATCACCGGCCCCGGAAGCGACAAACCCGCCGTCTTGTTCAACGGAGTGCAGCACGCACGCGAGTGGATCGCCGTCATGGTGCCGATGTACATCGCCGACCGTCTCGTCTATCAGTACAACTTCAACCCAGCGATTCAATCGCTCGTCGACCGCGTCGAGTTCATCATCGTCCCGGTCGTCAATCCGGATGGCTACGTGTATTCGTGGACCAGCAACCGCCTGTGGCGGAAGAACCGACGGGACAATCCCGGAACGAGCTGCGACGGTGTCGACCTGAACCGCAACTGGGGTGCCGGATGGGGCGGCAGTGGGTCCAGCGGCGATCCCTGCGACAACCTGTATCGCGGCCCCAGCGCTTTCTCCGAACCGGAGACGCAGACCTTGCGAGACTACTTCATCGCCAATCCAAGGGTCGTCTCGAACATCGATTTCCACAGCTATTCGCAGTTGATTCTCTCGCCCTTCGGCTACACCTCAACCTTGCCGGCGGACAACGATCTGTTCCTGGAGCTTGGTGAAGCCATGCACGACCTGATTCTCGGCGTGCACGGCGTGCAGTATGACTGGGGCCCAATCTACAGCACGATCTACCCTGCCAGCGGCGGCAGCGTGGACTGGTGCTACGAGGATCAGGGCGTCTTCTCGTTCACGATTGAGTTGCGGGACACAGGCTACTACGGTTTCGAGCTGCCCCCCGAGCAGATCATCCCCAACTGCGAGGAGATCCTGCCGGCCGCGCTCCACCTGGCCGAGTGGTCATCCAACCCACTGTTCATCAACTTCCCCAACGGGCTGCCGTCGCGCCTCGACCCGGGTGTCCCCGAAACTGTGCTCGTTCGCATCAGCGAGATTGGGGCCACGCTCGATCCGACCTCCCCGCGAATCTACACACGCATCGGTGACACTGGCAACTTCACCGAGACCCCGTTGACGCCGCTCGTGAACACCGACTATCAGGCGACGCTTCCCGCCACGCCTTGCGGGCGGACCCTGGAGTACTACTTCGCCGTCGACACGACGGGCGGGCAGACCGTGCTCTCGCCGGCCGATGCCCCGGCCATCCTGCATGAGGTCACTGCAGCGCCGATTGTCTTGGCGTACGACGTCGATATGTCGCAGAACCCCGGCTGGACCACGCAGGGCCTGTGGGCCTGGGGGCAACCCACCGGCGGCGGCGGCGAGTATGGTGGTCCGGACCCGTCCAGCGGACACACCGGCCAGAACGTCTACGGCTACAACCTCTACGGTGATTACGAGAACCAGCTTCCAGAACGCCACCTCACGTCCACCACGTTTGATTGCTCCAACGTCACCGGCGTCACACTCTCGTTCTGGCGCTGGCTCGGTGTCGAGCAGCCGGCATACGACCACGCGTACGTCCGCGTGTGCAACAACGGCCTGACTTGGAACACGATCTGGCAGAACACGTCGGAGATCACCGACAATCAGTGGGTCTACCAGGAATTCGACATCTCCGCCTACGCCGACGGACAGTCCGCCGTCCAGTTGCGCTGGACCATGGGCTCGACCGATTCGGGCTGGCGGTATTGCGGGTGGAACATTGACGATGTGCAGGTGTGGGCCGCGGATCCGAACGGCTGCCCACAGCTCCTCGGCGACCTCGACTGCGACGGAGATGTCGACTTTGACGACATCAACCCGTTCGTCCTGGCCCTGGCGGGCGAGGCCGGCTACTACGCCGAGCACCCCGACTGCAACTGGCTCAACGCGGACTGCGACGAAGATGGGGACGTTGACTTCGACGACATCAACCCCTTCGTCGATCTGATTGGGCAATAGTCGAGGTTGAAACGACCAACGGGCAGCGCGGCGAGCGTCGCGCTGTCCCCCCCTTCTCGGCCCCCGCAGGTTCTGGAATCCGATAAATCTTCGCCGGCTGCTTAGCTTGTCGCGTGGCCTGCGGGTGGACGCCGTTGTGCGGCGGCTTCGTAACGTTCGCTTTTGCAACACCTTACGAGAACGAAAACGTTTCAGGCACCGATTAGTGACATTTTATCGGACCCATTAGCATCAAATTTCCGCAAAAATCCCGCCGGTTTCTGTGGAAATCTCCGACGAAGCGGCAATACTCATGATGCTCGAGTGGCGAGCGGCACGAACAGGTTTCCCCCCCGGCCTGTCGTCCCCACACTCGAGCATTTTTCTTGCGCCCGACACGCCCGTACGATTCCGACCGATATGCCCCCAGGCTTCTGCCACCCGGCCCCTCCCGGCACGCGACCTTCAGGCATTCTCGTTGCAACCGCCAACCTCGATACGCTATCGTGATAAGCTAAGGAAGCGATTACCGGGATCCGCGGATTCCGTTAGCCACCAAGGTCGCTCGCTGCGGCCGTGGGGACGCGGACGAGGCGGCAACGGGAAATGTGTAACGGCTTCGTATGGGCAGGCGCGCGGGCGACATCGATCGCCTTCCACGCGCTCGTGTGAACTGGGATGGGAATGGGATCACGCGGCAAGCCACGGCGTGGAGAGGCACGGCCGGCGTTGACATCATGGTCAAACGCCGGCATTCCCCGACCACGGTATCCGATGGCCAAGGGTATGGCCACTATTGGCCTGCGGCGATGATCACACGGTTATCACGGAGAGGAGAATCCAGATGCGGGAAGCGAATTGTGCAACGCGGCGGTGGAACCGGGTCGTGCTCGCCCTTGGCTTGGCAGCCGCCATCGCGTCGAGCGCCGCGGCGCGGACAGGCAACTACCTGATCATGACGCCGCCGGACTTCGCAGGAACCACTCCACTCCTGCAGTTCGTCGCGCATAAGACGGCCCAGGGATTCACCGTCAGCACCCACACGGTCACCGCGGGTACCAGCAACACCGACATCCGCAACTACATCCTCTCGTTGTGGGGCACGGCCAGCGAGCCGGACTACGTCCTGTTGATCGGCGACACCGCCGGTTCGACGTCTACATCCAGCACGATCCCGCACTTCACCGGCGGCGGGAGCAAGCACGCGACCACCGACCTGCCGTATGGCTGCATGGACAGCGGTGATGACTGGCATCCCGAGATCCCGGTCGGACGGTTCTCCGTTACGTCCACGAGCAGCCTGCAGGCGGTTGTCGACAAGACACTCTTCGTCGAGGCGGGCGTCTTCCCCGACCCCGAGTACGTCAAGCGCGGCGCGTTTCTGGCCAATCCCGGCACACAGGGCATGGCCGAGCCGACGCACGACTGGGTCATCGACAACTACTTCGTACCCAACGGCTACGAGGGCATCCGGATCTACTCCGCCCTCGGCGGCAACACGCAAGACGTGTTCGACGCGGTCAACAACGGCTGCCTGTGGGTCGGCTATTACGGGCACAGCGGCTCCAGCGGTTGGTGGGATCCCTCCTTTGACCAGAGCGATGTACGAGCGCTCAGCAACGCGGGCCTATACGGCGTGGCCTGGAGCTTCAGTTGCAACGTCGGCAATTACAGCAACAGCGAGTGCTTCGGTGAGACGTGGTTGCGCGAGGCGAACAAGGGCGCCGCGGCGGTCATCTTCCCTTCGTACTACATCTATTGGGGCAGCGTCGAGGCTTGGCGTCCGTCCACGATCCTCGAGCACTCCTTCTTCGCATCGTTCTTCGAGGATGATATCTGGGAAGTCGGCCCCGCGTGGCAGAAGGCCCTCTATGCATTCGAGCACGACTTCGACGGCAGCGAGGACATCAAGCGAAACTTCTTCGAGCTGTACAACGTGCTCGGCGATCCGTCCCTCCTGCTGCCGCAACCACTGGGTTTCACGCTCGACCCCGAACCCGACACCCAAAGCCTCTGCTGCCCACCGACCACCGATGCCACCTTCACGATCGAGGTCGGCAAGATGGGTGACTTTGACGAGGCCGTCACGCTCACCCTTGGTGCCGAGCCTGTCGGGTCGTCGGTCAGCTTTAGCGTGAACGACGCTGTGCCGCCATTTACCTCCGTACTGACCCTCGGCAACCTCGACCAGGTGAACGCCGGTTCGTACAGCCTCACGCTCACGGGGACTTCGCTGTCGATGCAACGTGCGACAGGCATGCTCCTCAACATTGCCAGTGACATCCCATCGCCGGTGACCCTCCTCAGCCCTCCAGACGGTGCCAGTGGTGTAGCGTTGATGCCTGAGCTGACGTGGGCTGGGTCTCCGCTCGCGCTGTCGTACGATGTGGACGTCGCCACCGATTCCGGATTCGCGAATATCGTCTACAGCAACAGCCTCACGGTGACGAGTTGTACGGTCAATGTCTCGTTGGGTATGCTGACGCCCTACTACTGGCGCGTCCGCGCCAGCAACACCTGCGGGATCGGGGATTACTCCGAAACGTTCGGCTTCACGACGGTCAACATGATCATGCCCACCAGCTACGACATGCTGAACGGCGAGACCGGCACGTACACCTATTTCGACGACAGCTACAACGGCCTGGGCAACAACAGCCAGCCGCTGTCACCGCTCAGCGAGGGCCTCGGCGACCTGACGGACGGCGTGATCGCCACGCAGCACTGGAACTCCACCTCCGGCCCCTACGTCGGGTGGGTTTCCGTCGATCCGACGATCACGTTCCACTTCGCCGAGCCGATGCGCGTCGATGTCGTGACGCTGCAACTCGACGATGACGGCGGCGGTGGCGGCGTCCACGTGCCCACGGACGTCACCATCACCATGGGCGGGACGACGCTCGTGTTCCCCGTGAGCGATCCGGCCGGCGAAAGCCCCTTCGCTTTCAGTTGCGCCGACCTCGGGATGGCCGGGGACACGCTCGAAATCACGCTCGCCGACTACAGCACGAGCGGATACATGATGCTGAGCGAAATCGAGTTCTACGGCGGCCCGGATACCGGCGCGTGCTGCATCGCCGGCGACTGCTCGATCACGACCGAGGACGACTGTGTCGCGGGTGGCGGCGAATACGAGGGCGATGGCACAGGCTGCGATCCAAACCCGTGCTTCGTGCCGCAGCCGACCTGCCTGATCATCAGCGAGATCGTCCACGGCGCTGCGAGTGGCGGCTGCCCGAAGTGGATCGAGATCACCAACACCGGCCTGGAGAACTTCGTCTTCAACGCGGGCGGCATCATCATCCAGATGGATGACAGCACCGACCTCACCGTCGACGTGGATCTCGCCGGCGTCGTCGTCCGCCCCGGCGAATCCCTCGTCGTCAACGCCAACGACAGCGGTGCCTGCACCGGCGCGTTCCAGTATGTGTACGGCTTTGAAGCGCCCTTCAACACAAATGCGCTCTTCGGCGACGGCAACGACCGCTACATCCTCACCGACACGGCCGACGGTTCGCACCTGCTCGATATCTACGGCGAGTTAGGCGTCAACGGCGCCGGCGAGCTGTGGGAGTACACGAACGGGTTCTCCTATCGACTGCCACAGTACAACACCGGGGACGGCGGAAGCTTCTCCCCCGGGGAATGGGTGTATGGCGGTCCCGGGAGCCTCGTCGGCGCGAACCCTGAGCTCCTACTGCTGAAAAACACCACGCCGTCCAACCACATGTACGACGAGGATTGTCTCGGCAACGAGTTGATCGGTGACCTGGACTGCGATGGGGACGTCGATTTCGACGACATCAACCCCTTCGTCCTCGCGCTGTCCGGCGAGGCGGCGTACTACGCCGAGTACCCGGACTGCAACTGGCATAACGCCGACTGCGATGAGGACGGGGACGTCGACTTCGACGACATCAACCCGTTCGTCGCGCTGCTCGGCAGCTAACGGCCATTCAAGGAACCCCACAGACAGCAAGCACCCCGTCGTCGCGTAGTCCGGCGACGGGGTGCGTTATTGCGCACGCCTGATCGGCCAAACACCGATTCATGGACGGGGGATACTCGATCGCTCGAACAACGCGCCCGGCAGGATTCGAACCTGCGACCTGCGGATTAGAAGTCCGCTGCTCTATCCAGCTGAGCTACGGGCGCCCAACACACATCTACCCACAACTTAGCGCACCCCGACGTGGCCGTCAATGTCCCGGCTTCTTCCCCTGGCCCGCCCCGGCACCGGCGGCTACCCTATCGAGAGAGTCCCGATCGTACGACCACACGCGGAGGACCATCCGATGGTCGCGCGACGTCTTCTGTCCTTGGCCGTTTTCCTCGCATCCGCAATCCCGCTCTCCGTGACCGCCGTGGCCGACGAGCGCGAGATCCTGACAAACATCAGGCAATTCCTCGAAACCACGAACGCCGCCAAGCGGACAGAGCTCGTCGAACGCATCCAGGCCGATCCGGCCTATGACCGGAAACAGGTGAACCGCTGGCTCCATCAAGCCGCACCGTTCAAGGCCCTGAAGCCCGGGCCGCACGCCATCACGGTCCCGCTCCGTAATGGCTCCACGCGGCGCGTGTCGCTCCGCATCCCTGCAAACTACGACCACGAGCGTCCCTGGCCCCTGATCTACGCCCTGCATGGGACCGGCGGTCACGGAACCGACATGATCCGCTATCTCGAACAGGTTCTCGGCGAGGCGGTCGAGCAATACATCATCGCCGCCCCCAACGAATACGGCGAGCCGATCATCCACCACACGTACTGGCCCCCCGTGGGCGAGCACCCCGCCGTCCTTCTCAAGGTCAAGCAGACTGTCCATGTCGACAGTGACCGCGTCACCGTGATGGGCTATTCCCTCGGCGCCCATACCACGTGGACCCTGGCCATGCTCCACGCCGACCAGTTCGCGGGGGCCATGCCACTGGCCGGCACGTTCACCCTCATGCTGCCCGATCTGATGTGGGAGTCGTTCCTGCCGAACGCCAAGCAACTCCCCATCCTCTGCGTGTGGGGCGATGGTGACGTCCATTACGGCGGCGAGCGAATCAGCCCCCAGGGCGGCATCGCCGGCGTGAATCGAGCCCTCAGGAAACTCCTCGCAGCCCACGAGGTCCCCGCCACGATGATCGAGCTGCCGAAGACCGGTCATCGAGGTGTCGTGCCGCCGGCAAACGCGGTGAAAACGCTCTTTGCACACAAACGCGTCCACAGTCCGGCGAAGATCGAGCACATGTTTCGGCACGTTTACCAGGCCCGCGCCTACTGGCTCGAGGGGCATGTCTGGACGGGCAAGCAGTGGACCGACAAACAGGCAACCGTACGATTCCGGTCGGGAGAGACACCCCTCAGCGATGAGGACTTCGACAACGCGGCGGCACGGACCTACCGCGGCCTGCTCGGGAGGCTATCCGGCGAGATCGACGGCCAGCGGATTCGAATCTCGCGCCGGCGGGTGAAGGAGCTCACCGTCTGGATCCACGACGGCATGATCGACTGGAGCCAGCCCGTCACGCTGATCGCCGGTGGCCGCGAGGCGTTCAACGACCCGCTCGAGCCGAGTCTCTACGTCTGCCTCTCCCAGGCCGCCCGAACGTACGATTTTGATTGTCTTCGTTGGGCCGGCCTGCGGGTCCGTAGCGGCGCCAAGCCTCGCCGCGTAACCCCGGACACGGTCTTCCCGACGTGGCCGCCACCCGCGAAATGACCGTTTGCGGAACTGAAAACCCGCTCCGCGCGCCAACACACGTGCGTGAGCCCCAGCCAGACGCAAAGAGCAACAGGGGCCCGCTTGGGACGGGCATGGTTTCGTGCTAGACTCCTGATTCGCGTTGGGACGCGGCGAGCTCAACGCGGCCCGAAAAACAGAAGAGTGGTTCGGAAGCAGATCCAGGAAACAGGTGCACTGATGAGCGACTTTCTCAAGACCCTCGGCATTGGAAACGAGAACCTAGGTGGCTTTGGTGGCGAGTGGCTCGGCTCCGGTCCCAAACTCGACGTCATCTCCCCCGTCGACGGCAGGAAGATTGCCAGCGTGACGCAGGTGACGGAGCAGGAATACGACGTGATCGTCGAGCGCGCGCACAACGCCTTCCTCAAGTGGCGCACCGTGCCCGCTCCGAAGCGCGGCGAGCTGGTGCGTCAACTCGGCCTCAAGCTGCGTGAGTTCAAGCACGAGCTGGGGCAACTCGTCACTCTCGAGATGGGCAAGATCCTCCCCGAGGGCGAAGGTGAAGTGCAGGAGATGATCGACATCTGCGATTTCGCCTGCGGCCTCTCGCGACAGCTCTACGGCCTGTCGATGCACTCCGAGCGACCGCAACATCGGATGTACGAGCAATGGCATCCACTCGGTGTCGTCGGCGTCATCAGCGCCTTCAACTTCCCGGTCGCCGTCTGGGCCTGGAATTCCGCCATCGCCGCCGTCTGTGGCGACAGCACGATCTGGAAGCCGGCCAGCAAGACGCCGCTGACCGCGATCGCCTGCGCGAAGATCGCTGCCGACGTCTGCCTGGCCAACGGCGTCGACCCCGCTATCTTCTCGCTCGTGGTCGGGAAAGGCAGCACGGTTGGTGAGAAACTGCTGCACGACAAGCGCATCCCGCTCGTGTCCGCCACCGGCTCGTGCGAGATGGGTTACCGCGTCGGCGAAGTGGTCGGCAAGCGCCTCGGCCGCACCATCCTCGAACTCGGCGGAAACAACGCCATCATCGTTACACCCAGTGCAGACCTCGACATGGCCATTCGTGCCACGTTGTTCGGCGCCGTGGGGACCGCCGGCCAGCGCTGCACGAGCACACGCCGCATCATCATCCACGAATCGGTCAAGGACGAATTCGTCGGCAAGCTCACGAAGGCTTACGAATCCGTGCCGATCGGCGACCCGCTCAAGGAAGGCACGCTGATGGGCCCGCTCGTCACGCACGACGCCGTCAACGCTATGCAGAGCGCCATCGCCCGCATCAGCGAGGAAGGCGGCAAGATCCTCTATGGCGGTGAGAAGCTCGACGGGGCCGACTACCCCGGCGGCCACTACGTCAAGCCCTGCATCGCCGAGGCGAAGAACGCGTTTGACATCGTCCAGGAAGAGACCTTCGCCCCGATCCTCTACATTATCGGGTACGGCAACCCGACCTCCGGTCCCGCCGCCGCCGTCGAGGAGATCAGCGACGCCATCAACCTGCACAACGACGTCCCTCAGGGCCTGAGCAGTGCGATCTTCAGCACCAACGCGCTCGAAACCGAGCGGTTCCTGGCCCACACCGGCTCCGACTGCGGCATCGCCAACGTCAACATCGGCACCAGCGGGGCCGAGATCGGCGGGGCGTTCGGTGGCGAGAAGGAAACCGGCGGCGGGCGCGAGTCCGGCTCCGACGCCTGGAAGGCCTACATGCGCCGCCAGACAAACACCATCAACTGGGGCACCGAACTGCCCCTGGCCCAGGGCATCAAATTCGGAGATTAGTGGAGAATGGGGCAACAGCCGGGATGCGTGCTGAACCACGCGACACCACGACGGAAGCTGCCCCCCGCTTCTGAAACAACGACACACCGAGCATGGCGGCCGGCGCCCAACAGCCGGCCGCCTTGCTGGTTTATGAGGTCAATTGAAGCGCCTCGTCGGCAGCCAGCAGGTAGTTCACCGGCGACATGTAATCCGTCAGCGAATTGCCCGTCCCGAAGGCCCAATGGCCGTCGCCGTAGCAACTCTCGACCTTCCGCCGCGTATACGTGCGAATCTCCTCCTCATCGCCACGGCAAATCAGATCGACATCCAGCCCGCCCAGAGCCGTTACACGCTCGCCGTACTGCTGCTTGAAATCCTCGACCGGCAGAATCGTCTCCTCGAACGAATGCTTGGCGTCGACACCAGCGGTGATCAGGTCTTCGTAGATCTCGCCGAGGTTGCCGCACGAATGCAGCACGAAGGGCTTGCCCGCGTCGTGCGCGATCTGCGCCATCTTGGCATACCACGGAATCACGAGACGGCGCAGCAACTCGGGCCGGAGAAACGTCGCTGTCTTGAACCCCAGATCGTCTCCCTGCCGCAACGCCCCCACCGCGTCCATGGTCGCCAACTGCCGGACGCCACTCACGATCAGCGACCCGATCCGGTCGAACATCTGCTCCACCAACTCGGGCTGCCGGAAGAGCGCCAGCGACAGCCCCTTGACGCCCATCATCGTCGACACCCACTCGTACGGCCCCATGCACACGCCCGCCACCAGCCTGGCCCCGCGCGGCATCAGGTCCGCGACGATCTCGTACGGGCGGAAGTCGATCGGCTCCGTCTCCGACGGCCACGGATAGCGCTCGAGATCCTCTTCGCTACGGATGACGGCTTGGGCCTCGCTGCCGTGCGACGCGAGTTCTTCAGCCTTGGCCAGCCGCACGTTCAGAGGAATCTCAATCGGGATGCCGTCGAACCCGAGCGACAGCCAGAACCGCGTGTACACCTCCCAGTATGCCGGATCGCTCTGGGGTATCTTATGAAATTCCGTTCCCGTGACCTCGCCGATGAAGTGGTCGCTCGCGATATGCTCGTACGCCGGCAGGTGCTCCGGAACCCCCTGCCGCTTGAGCACCTTCAGGAATTGCTCGAAGTCCGGTTCACGCCGACGCAGCAACGCGGCGGTCGATGCGATTCTGCGATCATTCAAGTCCATCCGAAACCCACATATGCAATATTGAAAGGTCAGTTCGCTGTGGCGCACCTGCGCGCCAGCGATTCTGGGATTCTACTGCGGGGTAGCCACGAACGCGATCCGGCGCCGCCGGCAGCCGCGCGCGCTGCTCGCCGCCGCCCGAATCGCCGCAAGTTGCTCCGGCTGGGGGCGAGATGATACGATTACAAGACTGGGCACGCCGCTGCCGGTCTCGTCCGGCCGTGGTCCCAGGTAACGAGTCCGGCCGGCTGCGGTGAGGCAGAACGGTGTTTGAGGTCAACAAGAACCCGACGACGGCGGATCTGCGCAGATTCGGCGCGACGATGCTGATCGGCTTCGGCGTGATTGGTGGACTGCTCTGGTGGCTCAGGGCGCCCGACGACCCGGGCCATACGATCAGCACCTGGCGTGGCGTCGCCATCGGCCTCTGGTGCCTTGGGCTGGGCATCGGCGTGCTGTCGCTGACATTCCCGCCGGCGACACGCGTCATCTACATCGTCTGGATGACCTTCGCCACGATCCTCGGAAGGTTCATGACACGCGTCCTGTTCACGGTCTTCTTCTTCGTTCTGCTACCCGTGTTTGCGCTCATCCGTCTGAACGACCCGCTGCGTAAGCGAATGCAGGGCGAAAGCTACTGGGAAAAACACGGCGATGACGACGCGACCATCGAGCGCGCGTCACGCATGTTCTGAGCGGTCAGGCGGCTACCGTGCACGTACTCGGGATATCCTGCTACTACCACGATGCTGGGGCCGCCCTGCTCAGCGACGGTGACCTCGTGGCCGCCGCCGAAGAAGAGCGATTCAATCGGCAGAAGCACTACAACGGGTTCCCCGCGTGTGCCGTTCGCTACTGCCTGGAAGAAGCGGGCCTCCGCATCGAGGACGTGGATCACGTCATCTTCTATGAAAAGCCGCTCGTCAAATTCGCGCGCATCCTCGAGACCATCCTGGCCGAGTGGCCCAAGTCGTATCGACTCTGGGTCAACAGCATGCCGCTGTGGGTGGGTCAGAAGCTGGATCATCGGCGGCTGATTCAGAAAGCGCTGGAGACCGACAAGCCGATCCTGTTCTGTCCGCATCACATCTCGCACGCCGCCAGCGCGTTTCTGCCTTCGGGGTTCGATGAGGCCGCCATCCTGACTGCCGACGGCGTGGGTGAGTGGACATCCACCGCCTGGGGGGTTGGTCGCGGGACAAGCATCGAGCTTCACAAGGAGATCCGATTCCCGCACTCCGTCGGGCTCCTGTTCAGCACGATCACCGCCTACCTCGGCTTCCGCGTCAACGACGCCGAGTGGAAAGTGATGGGGCTCGCCCCCTACGGCCGGCCGCGGTACGTCGATCAGTTTCGGGAGGTGGTCGACATCAAGGATGATGGCAGCTTCCGGCTGAACATGAAGTACTTCGCGCACACCTACTCGACGCAGCGGCCATTCAACCGCCGGTGGGTGCAGCTCTTCGGACAGCCGCAGCGCCACCCGGAAGCCGAACTGACCGAGTTTCACTCGGACATCGCCCACTCGGGCCAGAAGATCGTGGAGGAAATCCTCGTCAAGATGGCGCGGCACATCCACGACGTGACGAAGATGGACAGTATCTGCATCGCCGGCGGCGTCGGGCTGAACTCGGTTGCCAACTGGCGCATTCTCCAGGAAGCGGGCTTCAAACGGGTATTCATCCAGCCGGCCGCCGGTGACTCAGGCGGCGCTCTCGGAGCAGCGCTGTACCTGTACCACACGATCCTGAAGCAGCCGCGCAAGCTCGTCCTGCGTCATGCGTGCTTCGGCCCCGCGTACTCCGACGCGGAGATCCAGGAGACTCTCACCAAGAATGGTGCCCGATACGCCGTGTTCGATCGCGAGGAAGACCTGCTCGAACAAACCGCACGCTGGATCGTCGACGGCAAGGTCATCGGCTGGTTCCAGGGGAGGCTCGAGTTCGGCCCGCGAGCGCTGGGTTCGCGCTCGATCGTGGCCGACGCGCGCAACCCGAAGATGAAGGACATCATCAACGCGAAGGTCAAGTTCCGCGAGGCGTTCCGCCCGTTCGCCCCCAGCGTGCTGAAGGAGCAGGCGCACGAGTACTTCGAGATGCCGCCGGGGATGGACGCCCCCTTCATGCTGCTCGTCCCGCCGGTTCGCCCGGAGAAACGCAGCGTCATCCCCGCCGTCACGCATCAGGACGGCACGGGCCGCGTCCAGACCGTGACTGACGAGTTCAACGGCCGCTTCTACCGGCTCATCCGCACCTTCGGGAAGCTGACCGGCGTGCCGGTCGTGATCAATACGTCGTTCAACGTCCGCGGCGAACCGATTGTCTGCACGCCACAGGACGCGTATCACACGTTCATGAACACCGGAATCGACATCCTGGTGATCGGGAACTGCGCTCTGCATGAGAAAATCGCGCCGATCGATCTCGAAGCCGGAATGCAGCGCAGTATCGAGCTGGAGAAGGCCAGACTGGCCTGATTCGATAGAGGATCAACCGTGCGCAAGCATACGCTGATTGGCGACTTCATCGCGTTCATCCTGCACGAGAAGAAGTGGTGGATGATCCCGCTCGTGTTGATCCTGCTGATTCTGGGCGGTCTGCTTATCTTCGCGTCGGGCTCACCACTCGCCCCGTTCCTCTACCCACTGTTCTAGCGCGGCGGCCGTGCGGCACGGATCATGGGGCCGGCCCATTCCCCCCCGCACTGCCGTCCGGCGATTGCCCCCGAGCATCCGGGTGACGACCGGTCAGCGACGCGAACCGCCATCAAGCAACTTCCGCAGCACGCGCACGGCGGCCTTCGCATCATCCTCGGTCTTGAACGCCAGGTAGAAGACGCTCTTGCGCCCCAGCATCGATGCGGACACGCCGCGGATGTTGATCCCGGCGGCGGAGGTGACTCGGGCAATCTGAGCCCCCAGTCCACGCCGATCCGGACCTTCAATCCGTATCGAATGCATGCCGGTCGCGGCGACGAGGCCGACCTCTTCCGCCGCCTGCCAGCTTATGGCCGGTAGCTCGGCGTCCACCCCACGTCGCGGCCGTTTGTCGACCAGCTCGCGTTGTCCCCGTCCAGGCCGATGCTGCCATCGGGGTTGGTCACGTAGCCGAGTTCCTTGAGCGTGTGGCTCTTGGCATGCCCGTCGACCCACAGGATGTTCGTCTTGCCGCGGTGCCGCGGGTCCGCCGCTGAACGCACGGGCGGACTGTGCTTGTAGCCGGCAATCTCACCATTGACCGGGTCGATCCGCGGCGGATCGAGGTTGAATCCCTCGTTGCCGTACCGCTCTGCATCGCGTGCGTTGTTGGCGTACTCCCAGCGATCCATCGGCGCATAGGCAGCGGCCGTCCCCATGCAATCGCCGATCATCACGACCCGCCCGGGGTAGCGGATCTGCGTCAGCAGCACCGGCCAATTCTTGTACGGATTGTGAACGTTGGAATCGAGCAGCCGCGAGTTGCCGAGGAAGTGGTAGTTGTAGCCGTAGGCCCCGTTGCGCTCGTCCGTCCAGTGAGCGACGCTCGGGCACACGTAGTTCGCCGGCTCGTAGTTCTGCCGGTCCCCTGCCTCGTCGAACATGTCCGTCTCGGTCTTGCACCGCTTGGGATCCGAGAACGGTGGCAGCCCCACCGCCCCGCTCATGAGTGACAGGAACGTCGGCCGATACTTCACCCGGCCGTAGATCATCGCCCAACTGTTGCAATCGTCGATCTTCGGCAATCGCCCCGGCGGCAGACCGTCGTGGTGCTCGTTGACGTAAATCGACATCCCCTGCCCAAACACATGCAGATGGGCCAGACACTGCACTGAGCGCGCCTGCTGACGAGCGGCCCCCAGCGTCGGCAGCAGGATGCTGATCAGCAGCGCGATGACCCCGACCACCACAAGCAGCTCGATCAGCGTGAAGCCGCGCGGACGAATCCACAACCGCCCCCGTGGCGGATCGGCAAAATATCGAAACGGGATTCTCAGTTGCGATGACATACCCGATTCATTCTACCATCGAGGTCGATCCCACTTCAAATGATTCGGCGTTTTCCGCCATCACCACAGTTTCCGCTATCGCACGATCGGCGGGAACACGGCCTCCACCGCGCCGGCCTATAATGGAGTGTGATCGCATCCACTTGGGGCCACGTATGGGCTGCATACACGCGTCTTCCTCCGCCGCCTGCTCCGCAGACAGAACGTGCGCGCCGTGCACGTGTCGAGGCGTCGCCTTTACGCTCATCGAGGTGCTCGTGGTGGTGGCGATTATCGCCCTTCTCGTGGCGATCATGCTGCCCGGCCTGAGCGCAGCCCGCGAGCGCGGGCGGCGAGCCAAATGCGCCTCGAACCTGCGCCAAGTCGCCATCGGCTGGACGCTGTATCTCGACGATGATGCGAAAGGAGTATTTCCCTGGTTTCAACGTAATATTCACTGGTTTTACGGCGGAAAGATCGATGCGTACAAGTACCCGCAGCTCGCCCTGAATCCACGGCCACTCAACCGGTACGTGGGCGCCGACCCGTACGGCAACCGCACGGCCGAGCTCTTCCACTGCCCATCCGACCGTGGCATCGAGGACGAAGTGGACCCCTCCTGGGCCGGCCGCACAACGTACGACTACTACGGCAACAGCTACCCGATGAACTCGAGTCTGCTGGTCCACCCATGGAACCGTCCAGTACGGCTGGTGGACATCCACGTGCCGCTGTCGATCGTGATCCTCGCCGGGGATCATCAATCAGTATGGGGACCTTTTGGACCCGGTTTGCGCGCGTTCTGGCACGATGACCACGGCCTGAGCATGAACCTGGGCTTTCTCGACGGTCATGCGGCCTTCGTGCGCCTCGAGCGCGAGATCGAGCAGACATCCTCGTACAGCTACGCGATCGACTGGCTGGAGCCGGAAGAGCCGCCCCCCTCCCCCTGACCAGATTCCACCCATCGGCCGCTTGTGTTTCTCTCGCCCAGGGGCTACAAAATCCGCTCGAAACGTCGGCCCGCCAGATGTAGTACGCGGACGTGTATCGACCGAGGAGCTGTCGGAGCCCAATACGATGTTCCCGCCGAGGCTCGCGGCCAGACGCAACCCTGCCAACACCGGCGTCCCCGATTCCACCATCGTCGACCCGAAACCTCTTGAGCAAGCCCACCAGGACACGCAAGCGCGCGCGAAAATTGGACGCGCAGCGGGTCACCCGAGCCACCACGCCCAAGCATCCCTGTCGTGAATGAAAGCCCGCCCGTCACGGAGCCGATGTAGTACGCGTATGTCACACCCAAACCACCCACTCGTCCGTCTTGCAAACACCGACGGTGTGCTCGTGCTGTCCGTTGCCACCGATCGGTTGACCGACGTCGAAGCCGTAACCAGCCTGGTACGCGAGCTGCGTGCGCTGATCGGCGAACGGCGTGAACGCCACTGGCTAATCGACTTCAACAACACGACGTTTTTCGTGACCCCCGCGGTCAACGCGCTGCTGATGCTGCTCCGCTGGCTGCGAGATCGCGGCGGCGATCTCGTCCTGACCGGCGTCACGCAGGATGTGCGCTACGTCCTGGGCTTACGGCGGCTGGACAACCTCTTCACCATCAGTCCCAATGTCGTCGCGGGGGTGCGGGATCTACGTCGTGAGGGTGGAGACGGCATCTGTGACAGTTCAGCGATCGCTGGCTGAGAGCACAGCTTCCTCACCCCCCCATGAACTTCGCCGCGCGATGAACAGCGCGAAGCTCGCCGTGCGCCTGGCAGAGACTACTTCTGGCGGTACACGATCCGGCCACGCTTGAGATCGTACGGGGACAACTCAACCGTCACACGGTCGCCCGGCAGAATGCGGATGAAGTGCTTGCGCATGCGTCCCGAGACGTGAGCCAAGACCTCGTGCTTTCCAGCAGCACCAGCGATCTCGGCTTCCACGAGAAACATCGCGTTGGGCAAAGCCTTCAACACGACGGCATCAATCTGAATGGCATCATCTTTGCCCAAGGGCACTCCTATCAACTCCCCCCACCGTACGCGAGGCTCGATCCTACCTGTCTCACACGCGGAAGTGCACCGGTCTTCCAGCCGCTCTGCCCCCTCGCACGGTACAACTCTTCGCGCCACCACCCCGTCAGCCAGCCAAAGCAACGACGGGCGGAGATTAGAGCGTATGCTACCGGCCCGGGCACGCGCGGTCAACGGCACCACCGCACCACGCCGACTCCCGCTTCGCTGCGACCCAACTACACCTGGTCCGGAATCGGCTGACCGTGCGGGTCGGCTTTCGGGTTGCCGAGCGACTCGGCCAGCTTGTCGGCCAGGTCATGCGCGTGTTCCAGACGTTCCGCGTACGGATGGACATACCGGCGATCCACACGCTGATCCGCCAGGTAGGTCTCCCACAGCCGGTGAGACCGGACCATCTCGACGGCACGCGTCCGCCCCCGGGCGCTGAGCACGAGCCCCTTCACATCGTCAATCAGTGCCCCGGCCCGCACAAGTCGGCGTACAGCGCGGCGGATCTGGGTCGAGAGTGCATCGCCAAACAACGTGCTCATCGTCACCGGGGCCGCTTCCCCGGCCAACTCTCGCCGGGCCAGCGCCTTCAGCACGTCCTCTTCGAGAATGTGGTTCTGGATGCGACGGCGATGCCGCCAGACCATCACGAACCCGCGCTCCGGGGCAAACGCCATCGCCAACGCAAACAGACCCGTTACGACGAGCACCATCATCGGCCCCGGCGGATTGTTGAACTGGAAAGCCAGGAACATACCCAGCCCCGCGGATATCGCACCGGCGATCGACGAGATCACCAGCATCGTCCACAGCCGGTTAGTGAGCTGATACGCGAACGCCGCCGGCGTAATCAGCATCGCGACACCCATGATCACGCCGACGCTCCGCAACGCCGCCACGATCGTCGCCGACAGCAGAATCATCAGCAGGTAGTGCAAGGCCGTCGTGTTGAAGCCCATGGTCCGGGCCAGGCTCTGATCGAAGCTCATCAGCTTCAGCGGATGGAACAGAAGCACGATCGTCGCGACCACCACCGGGGCAATGATCAGGACGCTGATCAGATCATCCCGCTGAACGGCCAACGGATCCCCAAACAGGAAGCATTTCATGTCGAAATGCGTTCCGCTGGGCAGGCGGCTGATCAGGATGACTCCCAGCGCGAACATGGCCGTGAACACGATGCCGATGGCGGCATCCTCGCGTACGCGGCTGAAACGCGTTAGCAGGTTGATCGCCACCGCCGTCGCTATGCCCGCGGCCAGCGCCCCCACAAACAGCCCCGTGATCCCCGTACTCACGAGCAGGAAAGCCACGACGACGCCCGGCAAGACAGCATGCGAGATCGCGTCGCCGATCAACGCCATCCGCCGCAGAACTACGAAACACCCCAGCAGGCCGAGCACGGCTCCGACGAGCATGCTACAGACCAGTTGAAGCTGGTGGTCGACGAACGGACTTACGAGGCGTTCCTGCCACGTGATCAGGTCCGACGAGGCAGCGGCCAAAGGCATCAGGCTAGCGTACATGGGGGTATCCCTCACGCAGCAGGCGTTCCGCTTCGTCCACGAAGCTCATCCGCCCGCCATAGAGCCGTTGCAGGTTCTCCTCGGTCACAACCTCATCCGGAGGACCGTAGGCGACCGACGTCTGGTTCAGCAGCAGAACCGCCCCGAAACGATGGAGAATCTGCAGGTTGTGGTTCACCACGATGAGCGTCTTGCCATCGGCGGAGAACCGGTCCATCAGCTCGAAGATGGCCTCTTCCGTGCGTGCGTCGACGCCGGCGAAGGGCTCGTCCAGAAGGAGGACATCAGCCTCCTGCGCCAGAGCGCGTGCCAGGTACACGCGCTGTTGCTGGCCACCCGAGAGTTGTCGAATATGCCGGCCGGCGAACTCGGCCATCCCAACTGTGGCGAGGCACTGTTCCGCGAGATCGCGGTCACGCCGACCGGGACGCCCGAACAACCCCAGCAAACCGTATCGCCCCATGAGCACGACCTCCCGGACGGTCACCGGGAAATCCCAGTCGGCGTTGTCGGTCTGCGGCACGTAGGCGATCTGCTCGCGAGCGGCGTCCACGTCCTCCCCCAGAACGCGGATCGTTCCGGCATCCACCTTCACCAACCCCAGGATCGCCTTGAGCAAGGTGCTCTTGCCGGCGCCGTTGGGGCCGACAATAGCCAACAGCTCGCCGCGCCGCACCCGCATGTTCACGTGCCGCAGCACCGGCTTCTGCTGGTACGAAACCGTCAGGTGATCGACCTCGAGCGCGATGGCCGTCGAGCCACCCGGAATGCCGGGTGATTCGGCCTGTATCTGTGCACCAACGGCGTCACTCTCCGCCATGATCGCCTCCCTCAAGTTCGAGAATCTCCCTGACATCTTCCCCCGCCAACCCGCCAACGACAATCCGCGTGTTCATCCGCAGAGCGCCGAGGTACGTCCCCGCCTCCGTGCCCTCCTCCCCGAGGCTGTCGCTGTACAGCGCCTCGTCCGGCACGACGACGCGATGCCCCCGCTTGGCGGCCTGCGCGACAACACGATCCACAATCTCGTTCAGGGCTGCCGTCACCGACGTCTCATGGAAAATCGCCGGGATCTGGTGCTGCACCACCAGTTTGGTCAGCTCGTCGATTCGAAGCGCTCGCACGCTGGCGTCCGTGCTGATGCCGAGGACCGCATCCACTTTCAACCCGTATGCGAGACCGTAGTAGTAGAACGCGTCGTGACTCGTGATCAGGTAGCGTTGCCCCGGCGGAATGCGCTCGATCGCCTCGCGAATTCGGGCGTCCAACGCCGTAAGCGCGGCCACGTAGGTCTCTGTCCGCTCGCGGTACGCTGCCTCGCCGTCCGGGTCGACACGAAGGAGGGCGCCACAGGCCTGCTCGGCGTAGATGGCGAAGTACTTCGCATTCCACCAGCAATGCGGGTCGGGCGCGCCCTTCTGCTTTCCGGCCCCGCGCGGCTCGATTCGCGGATCCTCGGCCAACGCCACAGCCTTGTCGCCGGCGCGAGAGAACATCTGCACCATCTTCCCCTCCAGGTGCAGCCCGTTGTAGAGGACGAGGTCGGCCTTTCGGAAAAGGACGCTGTCGTCGGGTGTCGGCTCGTAGATGTGCGGGTCGGTCCCGGCCGGCATGATGCCCACGGCGCGGATGCGGTCGGCGCCAATCTGCCGGGCCAGATCCGCGATCATGGTCGTCGTACAGACGACCAGCGGACGGTTGTCCCCGGCCCGGCCGCCCTGGCCCTGCCGATCACAGCCGGCGAGCAACCCCGTCCCCGTGACCGCCATCGTGAGGATCGCCACGATCGACGAGGAATGCCACAAGGTTTTTCCTGAAAGACATTTAGGCGATTTTTCCGGCACCATCGCATACCTCCCGCCAGGGGCAAAACAACCCTGAGACTCGATGATACGGCCCGTTGACATCGACCCGCGCCTGCGTAATTGTAGCCTTGGCTACACTTTCGGCAACCTGCCGCCTGGACATGGGTGCTTTGCAGAAGAATGGCAACAAACTGCCGGCCTGGGCGTTTTACCCAACGGACTCCGGAACGGCAACGGTCGCCGTGCGGTATCCTGACGACAAAGACACGCACCAGCGAATAGGAGAGCACCATGAAACGCATGTGGATTGCAGGCTTGGCGATCTTTTGCCTGGCTTTGCCGGCCCTGGCCCAGGAAGCCCCTCCCCGCGACGGCCCCGAAAGGGCAGGCCCGCGCGAAGGTCGTGGCCGAAGAGGCATGTCCCCCCAGCGGATGATGCGGCGGCTGGCACGCGATCTCGAGCTGGACGACGCGCAGAGGCAGCAGTTTGACGAGATCGTTGCCAGGCACCGGGAAGAGTGGGCTCGTAACCGCCCGCCGAGGGAAGAAGTGCGCGAGATGATGCGCGCTCATCGCGAGGCGGTGGAAAGCGGCGACACCGAGCAGGTGGAGCAGATCCGGGCCCAGATGCGCGAGATGCGTGGCCAGGGCCCCGGCCCCATGCTGGATGAGTTTATCAACGAGGTGGAAGCCATCCTCACCGAGGACCAGCTCCCGAAGCTCAACGAGTTCCGCGAGCAGATGGAGAGCCGGCGACGCGGCGCCGAGAGCTTCCGGCTGATGCACGAATTGCCCGAGAGGCTCAACCTCACGCCCGAACAGCGCACGCAGTGGGAAGAGCTCATGGCCGAGCAGCGCGAGCAGTTTGGGCAGCAACGGGGATGGCGTCGTGAGATGCGCCCGCTGATGGAAGAAATGCGTGCAGCAGAAGAGGCGGGCGATGAGCAGCGGGTGGCGGAGATTCGGGCACAGCTTGAGGAGGCTCGCCCTGAGCCGCCCGACTTCGACAGCTTCTTCGACAAACTGATGCCGATCCTCACCGATGAGCAGAAAGCCCAGCTCACCGAGCTCCGTGGCCAAGTGGGTCAATCGAGACAGCAACGAGGCCGGGTCATGGACGTCCGGGAGATCTTCCGCGTCGTCCGCCGGCTCGACCTCACGGAAGAGCAGCGTGACCGACTCCGTGAGATCATGCGCGACGCCAAGGCCATCACGCAGAAGTCACGCGGCGGCGGTCGCGAGGCCAAGACCGAACAGGCGGAGCTCATCAAGAGCCAGATCATCGAGATGCTCGACGCCGACCAGAAAGCCGAGTTCGAACGGCTGTTGGACCAGGCGGGGCGTCCGAACCGGAACCGTGAACCCCGGCGCGAAGGTCGAGATCGACGAGGAGATTCGAACAGAGGCGAGCGGCGCGGCCGCAATCGCTGACGAGACAACCGAGCGGGGTCATCTGGGGCGTTCCGCGTGGTGTGCCGCCGATACGGCTGGCAGAAAGCGCGCGGGACGCCCCCCTGCTTGTCCGCTCTACACGCTCCCCCCCCACAACTTGACGATGTCCTGGAACGTCACAAACAGGAAGACCAGCACGATCAATGCGAGTCCGCTCAGCGTCGCGATTACCTGGACACGCATGCTCAGTGGTTTGCGACGAATCTTCTCCAGGATCAGGAACACCATCATCCCCCCGTCCAGCACGGGCAGCGGCAGGAAGTTCAGCACGGCGAGGTTGATGGAGATGAAAGCCAGGAAGAACAGCAGATCGGCTGTGCCGGCCTCGGCCTGCGCCACGGCAATACGGACGATCCCGATCGGCCCGGCCACTTGACGCACGCCCACGCGGCTCGCCGGGCTGACCATGCCCTTGATGCTATGGTAGACACGCACAAGAAGACGAAGCGTCTGCCTGCCACCCATCGCCAGCGCGCGCAGCGGATTCCCGTCGGCGGTTACCTTCTCGAGCAGCAGCTCGAAAGTCAGCAGGTTCGACACATAGCCGTACGACACACGCATTTGCCAGGGATTCGTGTTGTCGCCACGCACCTTGAAGGAGGCCTTCAGCGGCTCCAGTTCGATGATGCTGCGGACGTATTCTACGGTCACCTCTTGGCCGATGTGGCGCTCGAGAAGCGCCTGTACGGCCAGTGCCGACGGGAGATGCGCACGCCGCCCCGATTCGAACTGCACCTCGTCCTCCCCATCAATCGACACGATCTGGCTACCGGGGGGTAGGTTGAGCTCGTTGACCATGCTCGTGGGCACCGGCATCCGCCCCTCCCCCTCGTCCTCGCCACTGCGGTAGCGAACCGCTACGGTCTCGCCGGCGTGCGCCTTGAACTGCTCGAACACGTCCAACCAGTTCTCCACCGGCTCACCGGCCACCGCCACGATCTCGGCCCCACGCGGAATGCCCTTCAGAACCGACGCCGGCGTCCCAACCGCGATGTCCGCCACGATCGCCCTGCGCGATTCCGTGCCAAACACCAGCCCCACGCGCGGGTCATTCGACTGCAGGAGAGCGAGATCCCGCTTCGGCGTCACCTCCAGCGTGACAAGCTCGCCATCCCGCTCTACGGCGATGCTAATCGGCTTGCGATCGTTGGCGGCGATGCTCGCGGTGATGTCCTTGTACAACGGGTTGATCACCGTCCCCCACCGGGCAACCACATCGCCCGAGCGCAAGCCCGCCTGCTCGCCCGGTGCTCCCGGCAACGCCACGTCCACGACGTGACGCCGTTGGAATCCGAGTAGATGGCGGCTGTCCACCAGGTCGGCGTCACTCTTCGCA
>Ga0272441_10002541_pt1 | contig 36589 bp, 22 predicted proteins | sample SSMProp6N_FD_193582 | JGI IMG/M metagenome (GOLD analysis project Ga0272441, IMG submission 193582) | Marine sediment archaeal communities from Little Sippewissett salt marsh, Falmouth, MA, United States - SSM-Prop-6N | ecosystem: Environmental > Aquatic > Marine > Wetlands > Sediment ...
CCTTTTCAATAAAGCGATAGATATTCTCTATAACAACGACCGCGTTATCGACGAGCATACCTACACCGAGGGCAATACCGCCGAGCGTCATAATGTTGAGGGTGTATCCGCCAAGTCGTAATGGAATAAAAGTCGCCATAACCGATAGTGGAATTGCCAGGGCGATTGCGAATGTCGGGCGCCAGTTGCGAAGGAATATCCAAATCATAAGGACCGCAAAAAGGCCGCCTACTAGAGCATTCAACCCGGTCGAACTGCCTATTTCAGAAATCCACTTTTCCATGTCGAGCCCGAAATCGTATTCGACATTGTCCGGTAATGTTGGCCAAATCTCTTTAAGAGAACTCTTAACCCGTTTTCCGACTGAAACAGTATTAGAATTCGACTGCTTGAATACTATCATAGCGATGCCGGGATGGGTATTTGCGCGAACCGAACCTGTAACCTCGACTATGCCCATACTTACATCCGCTACATCGCGAAGGTATATTGTTTCTCCATAACGGCTTATCCCAACCAAGAGATTACTGATTTCCTCCACGCTTTTAAACTCGCCAATTGTTCGTAGAAGATATTCCTCATGCCCTTCCTCTATCGAACCCGCAGGGAGATTCAAGTTCTGGGCGGCGAGCGCCATTATGACGTCATCCGGTGAAATGCCCAATTCCTTCATTCTGAGCGCGTTCAGATAGACATGGACTTCACTTTCATCGCCACCGAAAACCAGAACGCTCGCTACGCCGTCAACACGTTTGAGTTTGTCGGCAACTTCATCCTCGACTAGTTTCTTCAATTCGCGAGTGTCTTCCATCCCATATATTGGCACTGTCATGACGGGCATTTGTGTGAGATCGAATTTGGCAACGTTCGGTTTTTGGACATCTTCCGGAAGGAATGCCATTCCGGCATCGATAGCCTCACGGACGTCCTGAGCGGCAAAATCGATTGTTGTTCCCCACTCGAATTCGAGCATCAGAATAGAGACGCCCTCGCGAGAAATTGATGTTATCTTTTTCAGGTTGTTAACCGTGCCGACGAATCTCTCCAGCGGTTCGGTAACGTTCTTCTCGACCTCCTCGCTTCCTGCGCCGCTATAGATTGCGGATACAGTGACCATCGGATACTCGATATCCGGTAGAAGGTCGAGGCCGAGTGTCCATAGCGCCCAAATCCCCATTACCACGAGGATAAGCGCAAACATCGCTATGGTTACCCTTCGATTAACTGAAAATTCGGGGATTGTCATCTAACAACCTCCTTATAGACCACAACTTTCGCCCCATCCCTAAGACCCAACGCGCCATCGTAAACCACAATATCGTCGGCGGTAATTCCGGAAAGGATCTCCACCGAATCGGCCCGGAAAATGCCCGGCTGGATCACTTTTCTTTGAACCTTCCCACCATCGAAAACGAAAACTACGCTGTCCGTAATTACTGCCGAGCGAGGTATAATAATTGCATCTTCGTGCTTGAGCACAATGATCTTAGTCTGCACATAAACACCGACGGGGAGTTCGTTTCCGCTGTTATCGAGCGCGATTTCGGCGTTAAAAAGGCCGGTAATCGGATCGGCACCCGGCGATATATTTTTCAGCGTGCCGTCGAAAACCGTGTCCGGGGCTACCTCCGTTGTCACCTTGACAAGCATCCCCTCGCGAACCCGCCCAAAATCCTTTCCAGCAAGAGTTACGGGGAGTTTCAATTTATCCGTGACAGCCAGGCGCAAGATTCCACGCATTCCGGGGGAATAGACGTCGTCCACATCGTAGTATTTTCCGACAATTATCCCCGCGAAAGGCGCGCGTAGTTCCGTGTTTTCGAGTATCTTGTTGTATCCGGCGCGGGCGGCTTCGAAACCTGCTTTAGCCTGATCATAGCTTTGTGGCGCGATAAGACTATCATTATAGAGGATTTTCATACGCTCGAATGTCTGTTTAGCGGCATCGTATTGCGCCCTAACTTGTTTCAACGTTTCGTCGTTCATACTGACAAGCAGCTTTCCCGATGGCACTTTATCGCCCAACTCGACGTAAATTCTATCGATTGTTCCCGGAATCTGCGGGAAAATCATCACGTCGCGAACACCTTCGAGTCGCCCTGAAAACTCGACATATTCCTCGATATCGCGAACGTCCGGTTTGGCTGCTTTGACAACGATATCGTCTTTCAGGATAGTCCCGCTGCTTCCGGATTTTCCATCGCAACCGATTATTACGGCTAACGCGATTACGATAAATACAATAGTAATACGGATTTTCATATTGTTACTCCTTGAAACTTTTGCCGGTTGCGACTTCGTATTTAATTTGTGCTACTTTGAAATCCGCGACGGCGGAAATGTATTCGCTTTGTGCTTGAATCAACGCGGAGTTTGCGTCGAGAACATCGGTGTTAGTAACCAATCCCGTTCCAAATTCAGCATGGGCTACCCTGTAACCTTCCTCGGTTTGCTCGAGCTTTGTCCGGGATACTTCCAATCTCTGTGTGATTTCACGAAGCGAGTTCAGATTGTTGCGAATCTCCATTTCCGCAGCTCGCTTGATCATATCAGAACCTTCCTGTGCGCCACGTTTTAGCAACTTGGCTTTCCGGATTCCGAAAACGCGGTCACCCCAAGAGAGGAGACTCCAACTCGCCGCAATCGTCGCGTTCCACGAATCGTAGAATTCAGGCTCGTTTGCGCGATCCGGGCGCTGGTAGGAATAGTTAAATACACCGACTATATCCGGTAAAAACAATCCACGGGAAATTGCAACGCCTGCGTTGGCTGCATCCACCGCGCTTTCCATCATACGGATATCCGGGCGGTATATCATCGCGCTTTCGATTCCGTCTCGAAGGTTCGGTAGCGGAGTCTCAGCAACAGTGGTATCCGGATCGAGAGCGATGATCGAGTCCGATGGATAGTTGAGGAGGAAATTAAGGCCCAGTCTCGCCGCGTTGACCGCATTATCCGACTGAATAAGCATCAGGTCGATTTCGGAACTAGCGACGCGGGTTTTCAGGAGGTCGTTACGCGATATTAATCCCTGTTCATACATAGCTTCTATAACCCGCTGATGCGCGTCCATCCGCTCCCGGGCATCCAGCATCGAGTTTCGGAACAACTCGGCCTTAACCACGCCGAAAAAAGCCCCTGCGACGTCCGTTGCGACGCTGTTACACGTGCTGTTATAGTTGAATTTTTCGATTTCCGCTCCCGCTCGCGCCGCCTTATATCCGTAGTAAATCTTCCCGCCCATGAAAATAGGCTGCTGCACTCCGAGAGTAACGTTGTAATTATCGTCGTCGCCCATCGCTATGCCGCCCTCCGGCATAAACGCTGCGAATTCTTCCGGCATAACTATCACGGGCACTTCATCGAGCCTTGTGTATGAGGCATCTGCGGTAATCCTCGGCAAAAATCCCGTAAACGCGGATTTTACGTCCAAATGCGTTGCATCTGCGTCGTATTTCGCCATCACCATCTCGGAGTTCGCCTCTATTGCCCTTGCAATTGCCTCTTCGAGAGTCATTGCGAAAGCGGCGGTAGCTATAAGCGCGAATGCAATTATAAACTTGGTCTTACTCATGGTTATCCTTTACCTTTCTCAGTTACACCTCTCAGGAAAAAATCGACAATTAGATCCCTTTTCGATTCCAAATCGAATTCATCAGAAGCCCACATCCATTCGCCAACAAATGACGAGACCACACCCATAAGGACGATTGTCGCGTCTTTCGGATCGAAACCTTTTCGCAAATACTTTTTATTCGCTTCAAAAAAACCGAATAATCTCGACTTCAGACCTTCTATTCCGGCGTGGACGGTTGGTGGTATCCTGTCTCTCAAATCGTCACAAAACTTGTAATGCTCCATCATAATGATGCGGAAAAAATCAGAATTACTCGTTAATGACCGGAAAGAAAAATCCACGTATTCCTCGATCGTTTCTATAAACGATTTGTTTTGATTTAGAATGTCATCGACGCCGGAGTGTATGAACTCGAAAATATCGTCCACCAGCGCGAGAAAAAGGTCTTCCTTCGTATCGAAATAATTGTAGATAGTCGCCTTTGAAAATCCGGCTCGTTCTGCGATATCCTCGATTTTTGTCATCGCGTATCCGTGAATCGCAAAAAGCTCTGTTGCAGCTTGCAGTAGCAACTTCCTGTTACGGATTTTATCTTTTTCTCGTTGTCTCAAAATAGACCTTTCATTGAGTTTATTAAGTTCAGTTTAGTTAATTTCGTAAAAGCGCATTCGCTAAATAATAAGTAACTAATCGTCCGAATGTTATTATAATGACCAGCGGGTTACTTTTCAACTACTTTTTTTATTTTTTATAACTTCTTCGGGGGCTATGAGTTGCAGTTGGTTTTATTCGTCGGATTGAGAATTACCGGATTATTTTTTCTTTTAAAAAGACAAAATCCTTTTTTAGGGGGGTCATGGCTGGGGAGCAGGGATTCGAACCCCAATTCTACGGTCCAGAGCCGCATGTCCTACCATTGGACTACTCCCCAGAGTTTTCAAGGTTGCAAATATATTTACAGTTGAATTTCAAGTCAAGGTCTTTTTCATATACGGTGGGCATCGCGTATTTTAACGTGGTGAACTTATGCTTCCCTTTTCATATTCGTAGGAATAAACTGGATTAGTGGACTATCGACCGACAGGTTGCGTGTGTTTCCCGAAGACAAGTCGATGTCCCCACCTGCTTATCTAATAAGAACTTATATTCTCCCGCTTCGACTATTATTGACCGACCTTACGGTTAAGACAACATCAGTGTTCAAATTGGGCGGATATTCTCTCATATTAAACGCTCATTTTTTTCAAAAAAAGCATTGACATAAACAGTCCTCACGGGTAACTTGTATATCTATGATTGAGGGAAATTATTATTTTTTCGTTTGGAGGTAAATAAGGCACAAAAGCGACTGTTTTAGAAACTGAACCAGCACAGAGGAAGCATATGAGCAGGGGAGCGGATAACAGCTTCCAACATTCAGTGCGGCTGGTAGTCTTAACGGTCGTAATTTTAGTTGCCTCCGCAACGCAAGCGGCAGAGGGCATTCGTCCTCTGTGTTTTTCTTCCATAAAATATCCCGCCTCGTCTGTTCCACTCTATAATCAGGTTGAAACCTTTACTAAAGCTATTTCGCCGGTAAACACATGTGGCGAAACCGCGATGATAATCGTTCCTAATCAGGCCTACCTTTACGTCGGGCCGCTGTTAGGGGCGGCGTATTCGGCTGTTTCCGCCGGCAAATTCGACAGAATAGTCCTTCTTGGTTTCGACGAGGCCGCAAATCCCGTGACAGTCTATTCCGGACTACGTCTTTCGACGCCCATGGGCCAGAATCCGGTGGATAATGAATTTTGCGCACGGTTTACTGAGATGAAAAGCGTAAATATCCTCACCGCAGCCCCTGAAGCTTGCTTGCCAAGCGCCATCGAAATCCAATTGCCATTTGTGCAATACTATTTTTCGAATGTTCCCGTGGTTCCGATAGGTATTGGCGGTTTTTCCCCTGAGGACGCCCGAATATTAGGGCTGGAATTGGCTGAGCTTACAGGTGGTTCGAGTGTGCTTTTCATTGCGGCGACAAACCTGACGAGTTCTTTCGATATTGAATCGTGTGAATCGAGGGATAATAGTCTGCTCCAACTCCTTAGAGTATGCGATATTGAGAAAATTATTGCGGGATTCGAGAATGGGATTATCGAGGCAGAAAGCCCCGGCGCGCTCATCGTTGCCCTTACTGCTGCCGGGAAAAGAGGCGCGAACGCCTGCGATATTCTAAGGTATGAGAATACCGGCAGAATTACCGGCGACCACCAGTTCGTCTGCGGTTATCTTTCCGCAGTTATAAGCGAGAAATCTGATTCCAGGCCGGTGCGCTCTAATATTTCGACGGAAGAAGGCGCGAAATTTCTTGGATTGGCAAGAGCCGCAATCGAACAGAAAGCGGGATTACGAACGGATTTGCCTCCGAGAATAGAATTTCCCAATAACGTCGAATCGGATGGCGTGCATATCGCACTTTTGTTGGACGGTTATCGTGGTGGAGTGGGTTCCGTTTTTCCGAACGAACCGCTTTATGATGTTGTGAAGAACGTCGCTGTGACTTCTGCGTTCTGCGACCCGCGATATAATCCGATTATGGCGGATGAAATCGCCGAACTGCGAATACGGTTGTATTTTTTGTGCAATTTTATAAGGCTCGATTCGCCAGAGAGCTTTGAACCTGGCCGTCACGGCGTTTGGGTTCGCAAGGGGAGCTATTCCGCGAAAGTATTCCCCGATGAGATGGATATCTCGCTTCCTAAACCCGATATACTTGGTAGGATTTGTCTCGAAGCCGGATTACTTTCCGGATGCTGGCAACAGACCGATACAGAGGTTTGGATTTTCGATCTGCAGGTATTCGAGGAGAAGCGTTGAAACGGGTTCCGAGAAAATACCGCTTTCACCCGGACGATCCGGTTCGGACGACGATCATCGAGAGATTCAGCAATATTCTCGGTCGTTTGAAATGGCCGGGCCTAATAGTTGGCGCGGGAATTCTCATTTTCGCCGGGATACAACTTTTTGTTCCTCGCGCTGAGGCAATGCCCGTCAATCCCCAAGATTCGGATTTCGATTTCACGCCGGTTTGCCGTTGGCGTGGAATAATTAAAAAAGACGAATCGCTATACATTGCGCTTACCGATGCGGGCATGAAACCGCAGGTAGTTTATGACATTGATTGTGGTCTCGACGACGTTTTCGATGTGCGGAAAGTTCTGCCGGGGGATATGGTTACAGTCGATCTGGATAGCACGGGTAGTCTCGTCAGTTTCTGTCTCGAACGATCGCCATGGGAGCATTACAACGTCGTTAGCGAAGGCGATTCCCTTATCGCATCGAAGGACACTATTCCGCTAACATACGTGCTTCGCGCGGTTAAAGGCGAGGTCGGCGCGACGTTGTGGGAATCCATGATTTCTTTGGGAGTTCCCGCCGAGGCCGTCCTGAAATTTACCGACATACTCTCCTTCGACGTCGATTTTTTGACTGAAACCCGTGCGGGTCAACGTTTTGCTTTGATGTATGAGGAATACTATTTCGATGGCGAACCTATCGACGTTGGCCGGGTTATGGCCGCGCATTATTGGATGGGCGATAAGAACTATGGCGGAATATTCTACATGGACCCGGATAGCACAAAAGGCTATTACACACTCTCGGGAAAAAACACGAAGAAGGCGTTACTCAGAACTCCACTAACATTTCGCCGCATTTCGAGTCATTTTACCCACAGCCGTTTTCATCCGATTTTGAAAATCTACCGTCCCCACCTCGGAGTGGATTACGCAGCTCCAAGCGGGACTCCGGTCTCGGCATCCGGCGATGGAACAGTGATTTTCGCAGGATGGAAGGGTGGTTTCGGCAATTATATCGAAATTAGCCATACCGGCGGCCGGATTGTGACATGTTACGGACACCTGAAATCCTTCGCTAAAGGAATCCGTCGGGGAAAAAAGGTTCATCAGGGGCAGCTTATCGGTTACGTTGGCTCGACCGGGCTTTCCACCGGGCCGCACCTCGATTATAGAGTTCGTGTCAACGGGCAGCATGTGAATCCTTTAAAATACGCATTCCCGGACGGTCCGCCCGTGAAAAACAAGTATTTAGCCGAGTTTAAAGAAATCGCCGAAAGCTATATGGCGTTATTGGATGTTCTAACGCCGCCGGTAATCGAGCAAAAAAACGTAGCGGAAGCCGGAATTGTGTCCGAATCGGACGAGAATACGCCTTGACTTTTATAATAAGGGCTTTTATTTAGGTAGGATATAATGTTCACGAAAGAAAATAGAGAGTATACCGATAAAGCGGGGCAACTCGCTGAAGGAAGGGGGCTTGAATGAGCCGATATCTTAAAATGGTCGAAATGACCTTCCTGATCGCTCTCCTTGTAGCGGCCGGAACGGCCCTATCCCAACCATTGAACGCGGAACTTATCTACACGGGATACGGCTTAATCGGCGATACGCTATATGGCGGGACGCTCATTTTAGACGGGTTCGTTCAGGGGCACGAGGCTACGCTCCAAATAATGACGCCGACTGCGGGCGCTGAGTATAAGTATTACCGCACGCCCTATGGCGCGACGGCACCCGACGTAGTTACATCCTGGACCGGCGCGACGACGGCGGATATCGACGGTGGCGGAGACGGCGAAATCTTCGAGTTTACCGCTGCGGCCCGCCTCGGGACCGATAGCACGATGGTTTGTCATAGGCCCGTATGGCTTATGCACGACTGGTATCGCCCGAATCGCGTGGAAGTCGAATCGTATGCGTATGGCGACGACGCGCCGATTCCCTTTATCGACGTTAAGTGGTCGAGGGGCACGGATAGCGCATCGGGCGTGTATTTCTACATGATATATCGCGCCCTGAACGAGGCGGAGCTTACATATATCGATCCGCTTGGTGGGGACCTTGCGCGGGACACCGTGTGGGAGAGTGGCAGCCCCGGCTATATATGGCGCGATTATGGGGTTACGCCGGGGGTGCGATATTACTATAAGATAGTCCCTGTCGATAAAGCCGGATGGGTTCGTCAAAGTGAAAACAACACTATTATAGGTAAAGCGGAACCCTCGCCGGGAGAATTCCCTCCATGTTCTTATCAGGAAGTGCTTCCCCGCTACCACAGCGGAAGCGGGATTATGGTGAATATCGACCACAGTCTTTGCCCCGGCCGTTCCGATCTCGAATATCAATATCGGAAATCACTCGTCACATACGACGCTTTAGGAATCCCGACTATCCATACTGCAAGTTCGGAGTATTCCTCCGGCTGGACTTTGAACGATTTCTATTTCTGGAATACAGAGCAATGCAGCACTTACGCATTTAGCGCGAGGGTTAGGGTTATCGGCGGTATTGAGCATGCCTGGTCGGATTTGACATCTCTTCGCGTTATGTCCACTAACGACGATATTCCGCCGGGTTGTCCTTCCTATTTCAACGCCGTTTCGCTCGGCGAGCTTGGTATTCAGGTGGATTTCACCCACGATCCGGCGAACTACTGCGGTTCCGGGACGATGGGATATTATCTTTATCGCGTGCCGGTATCGGATTGGGGCGACGTTATCGACGATGCTACCGATCCCGCGATAGGATGGGAATTGGCCCTGGAAGATTATCTTCTCCATACATATCCGGTTACGCCGGGAGACATACATTATAGCTATGGCGACGACGGCCCGACCGATACTCTAATAGACCTTATCGATAACGAATGCTATTTCTATCTCGTTTCGCCGTTCGATTCTGCGGGCAACGTGACCTGGGTTAGCGATTGCGATACTATCGGCGGCCGTATCGACACTGCCTGTGTCGATAAAGGAGTTGGCGCGCCGGTGCCGGTTACGCTCGATTTTCCGGAATACGTTACGGACAGCATAAAAGTTAAATTCGTCGATACGACTTTCTGCGACGCCGAACAGGTCGTAATCGAATGGGCGAAAAGCTACGATTTTACTATCGGTTTCGCAAGTGTCGGTCCGATAGATATTCTAACGACGGACGAGGTGGCCGGTGTTTATCGATATGAAAACATCGGCACACCGGGTTGCACCGATTGGGACACTCTGGAGTTCACGCTTTACGATATAGACGAGAATTCTTACTGGTTCCACGCGAAATTCATCGACGGCAACGGCAATCACTCCGAATGGAGCGCGCCGACGCTTAGCACAACAGTCGATAACACGCCTCCTGCAGCGGTGGGCGTGGATTACATACAATCCATCGCTACCGGAGTGGATTCGGTTAAAATTAAAGTTACCTGGGATGCGGGAGGAATTTATGACGCCGGTTCCGGAGTTCAAAGCCTCAAAATTTATCGTTCGGACGCAATCGGTTCGCTGGGTAGCGAAATTGCGTCGCTTGACCCATCGGCCGACGAATACACAGACTACACGCCCGATCCCACGGACAACTGGCACAGCAATGTTTATACTGTAGTTCCGGTAGATGTTATGGGCCACGAGAACACAACCGGAGCACAGGGATATTTCACCGAACTTAGTGGCCCTTTTGGCCTCGAATATCATCCCCCGATACCGCCAAGCATGGTTGCGGTCACGGTTAGCCCATATCTGGATTCATTCACGGTTTTCTGGGAAGATCCCGGCCATGGACATACTATGAATCGCTATACTCTTCGACATTCGGCAAGTTTAACTGGACTTTGGTCCCCCGACCCGTTGCTTCGCAAGGAAGTAAACCTCGGATCGTCTGAATCCTATCAGGCGACATTCCCAATCGAGGAGTTAATGGGTGCGGAGATACACTATTTCACGGTTCGCGCGCGCGATACCGATACTCCGAATAATCAGAGCGGGTGGTCGGCTATTTTCGAGTTTGAGCTTCCCGAACGTTTTTACACGGAATTTACTTATCATATGGCGATGGGATGGAACCTTATAAGCCTTCCGGTAATACCCGATAATAGAAACGCAAGCGTGCTATTTCCGGGGAATGAGGGCGTTTACGAATGGAACCACGCCGCAGGCGCATACGATACCGGAATCGATATAATCGAACCCGGCCACGCGTATTGGATTGTTCTATTATCACCGGCGGATTTCGTGGTATCCGGAAGACCGGTAATGTGGGTCGAAACGGACATGAGCGAATCCGGATGGTGGACCGTTGGCGCTCCATACGATACGCTTCCGATGGGATATGAATATTCAGAATTTTCGTTGCTTTATAGTTACGATGCAATTACTACCGATTATGACACCGTGCCATATCTCGAAAGCGGCCAGGGATACTGGCTGCTCGCCTGGGACGGCGGTGATTTCCGCTCCGAACCGGGAATGAGTTATAGCAAGGCCGCGCCGGGGAATGAGTTGCCGGACTGGGCTTTCAGTCTTTTCGCAAACGGCGAGATGCTTCAAATTGGAGCCTCGGCGAATTCGGCATTCGGACTCGATAGAATGGATTCGCCTAAACCGCCCGCGGTTCCGGGTAGCGATATCGTCGCTTTCCTTGCGGAGGGCGATGGATTTACTTACGACCGCAGCATTCGCCCGGACGGCGAGTGGACGATTATCGCTCCGATACAGACCGAACTCAGTTGGAATCCGAAAGCTATACCCGATGTGGGATTGCTACTCGTGACATCCGACGGGATAATCGATATGCGCGATGTATCCGGTGCGTCGATATTCGGGGAAGCGAAAGTGATTTCCGGAGATGCATTGCCGCAAAGCTTCGCATTGAAACCCGTTCGACCGAATCCGTTCAACCCGACTTGCAAAATTCCGTTCGCGCTACCGGAGGACGTCCATGTGATCCTCACAGTTTTCGACCTCACCGGCCGCTTCGTGACTCGAATAGCCGACGCCGATTATACTGCGGGCGAACACAGCGTGTTCTGGCACGGCACGGACGAATCGGGCGGCGAGATGCCGGGTGGAATTTACTTCTGTAGAATGAACGCGGGAAGCTTCGTCGAAACCCGGCGCATGCTCCTCGTAAAGTAATAGCGAGGTTCGATAATGACTATTATAAATAAGGAGCGAGCCTTGAAATACAATATTGCACAAATAATTACGTTATTCCTGATTGCGGGAATCGCGGGCGCGGTAATGGCGCAGTCACCTCCGGCGATGGTTCCAGAACCGGTGTTCACGGCGGGTTACGAGAACCCTATCCTGTGGAATATGCCGACCCCGTTGCCCGGCACTGTCACCGCATTCGAAATCTGGGTCGATACGGCATCGACGGGATATCCGGATTGGCCGGCATCGTCCCCGGACGAGTGGGGCCCGGGTGATATCTCTATCCGGATTTTAATTCCGTCGTTGGCGGAAAGTTACGGGACAACTTACGGTTCGGACTACGCTTATCCCGTAGGTTCCATGGTTGTCCTTTCGGACGACGAGCCGCTCGAATCCGGATTGCGCTACTGCTACAAGGTCCGGTATCGCTGGCTTAACGTTCCCGACTTCGGATTCTCCGACTGGTCGGAGACCTACTGCAGCACGCAAGACGCCACGCCGCCTACGGGTTGGATCGATTCGCTTCCAATATGGACGAATACGAGCGTTTGCACGCTACATTATCAGCTTCAGGACTATGTTTGCGGGGGAATAGACAGCGCGGTGCTCTATTATAAAACCGCGCTAATCAGCCCGTGGACTCGATATACAACCGGAACGCCCGCGCCTGCCGCCGGCGAGGATTACTACGAAGGCGATTTCTATTTCGATTCCGACGACGCGGATGGCGATGGCCCGTATTACTTCTATATCGCCGGATGGGACAGTCTCGGCAACGGGATAAACCCGATGCCCGGACTGCATTATCCGATGGCTTTCACGCGCATCGACGACACCGATCCGATAAGCGCGATCGATACGTCGTCATTACCCTTATATTATATAGGCGAATCGAGCGGTATCGATCTTGTATATACCGCATCCGATACGTATAGCGGCGTTTATTCCGTAAACCTGGAAACGGATTACGGCGATTCACTGCATTATATCGGCACGCAGTATTTTTACGGCAGCGCCTTGGTGGATAGCTTCTTCGCCTTCACAAGAACCGAAAATGGCGAGTGGAATCTTAAAACGACAGCAGTCGATTCCGCTTTGAATGTCGAGGATGAAGCTACGTGGGATTGGACGATTTATGTCGATACGGAGAACCCGACATTCTCCGGCGTAAGCGTTTACGATACGACAACCGTGTCGCATCGCTACGATGTTCCGGCACTAACCGGTTGGACAAACGAAACTACAGTCGAAGTGGTTCCGGAATCGCCGGACGACCCCGACGTAGATTCCTACAATAGCGGCCTCGCTTCGGTGGATATAGCCTCGAGTAGCGCTTTTACAGACGACTTGATGAACTTCGGTTTCGCGGTGACGCCATATTATTGGGTTACCGCGCCCGGTCCGGATGGCGGCCGTGATGCGTTCGTCCGGCTTTACGATAACGCCGGAAATATCAGCGATGACCATTGGGGTTTGATTGCACTCGATACCGAGGCCCCGCTTCTAAACGAGCCTATCGAGCTTCGCAATACGCTATCCCCCGGAGAATCCACCGATACGACAACCTCGCTTACCGTTGATGTCGTGGCGGATATAGATCCGCTCGGCGGCACGGTCAGCGGGATTTACTTCACTCAGAACCTCGGCGACCTTAACGCGATCGACGATCTCGACTGGGAAGCGGCGGACGGCGATTACAGCTATACATTCACCGGTTTCTCGGATCTCGACTGGATGACGCTTTACGCCGTCGTTCGCGACAGCGCGGGCAATGTTTCCATCGAGGCGTTCGATTCGATTAGATACGTGACAGGCAGCGAGTTCGTGCAAATCGTTTCCATTATGGACATCGACGGCCCGGATACTACGGGTCGCTACACGGACACGACGCTCGTCGAAATAACCGTGCGTTACGGCGACGGCATCGACAGCATATTAATGTGGGACGGCAGCTCCGCGCTACCTCCTGCGGATACGGCGTTCTGGGTGCCCGATCCTCCAGGAGCCGATACTATCGTTACGATAATTGGCGTTCTGGACCGCACCGACGGCTGGCATTCGGTATCCGTAAGAGGAGCGACCGAATACGGCGGTGGAGTCTATACAACTCCGGATACGGCTTCGATTGAACTCGATATCCAATATCCGAGACTGAGCGATTTCAACGTCGAGGATATCACGACGGCTATTGAACCCGCAATTCCCGCCGACGTTGCAGATGCAGGCTGGACAAACGACACTGAAGTAAAAGCGAACTTTATCGGCCCGACCGATACGGGCGGCGATGCGACACACCCCGGCACGGGCATTTACTATTATCACCTTTCCACTGCGGCCGATTCGCTCGCGGCGGGCGGTTTCCCGACTCCTCATATCGTGAACTTCGATATACCCGCTATAGAGACGAACTATGATATCGAGGGCGTAATTCAGGATTCATCGGGTAACTGGTCTTCCGAAGGCACCGCGAACCATTTCCCGATTACTCTCGATATGTATGTCCCCGTGCTCGATTCTATACAACTCTGGGATGAGGAAATGACCTCGATGGAATATACGGACGTCCCCGAGATTACGGTCAAGGCTTTTGGCGAGGACGATTCGTTGCAACCATGGTATGCAGCGATTTTCGAGGACCTCGGCGACTATCCCGGCGAGGTCAGGGCGATTCGCCAGCGATACTACGCAATCGGAATGAGCTACACGCTTAAGGATACTCTGACTGGCGGATTGAAGACTGTTTATGTAGCCTTTATGGACCGCGCGGGTAATATCTCCGGTTGGGCCGAAAACCAGATTAAGTTCAATAAGGAAATCGAGCTTAATCTTACTTTATTCGATACCGATTTCGTGCCGCGGAATACCGATTGCACAAACGAAAGGAATATCAGCGCGGAACTCGGCTACGATGTCGCCGGAACGCCGCCATATAAATATATTCTAACGGAATCGGAAGGCCCGGATCCTCTCCCCGACGATACTCGCTGGGATGATTATGCCGATATCGTCCCGTTCACGCTTAGCACGGGAGAGGGCGAAAAAATAGTGTATGGTTGGCTACTCTCGGTCAGCAATATCGTTAGCCCGGTCGATATAGACACTATTTACCTCGACCAAACCGCGCCGGAAATGGACGGCTTCGAGGTTTGGGACACAACATCGACAGACGCATTCCCCACGATCTTCCAGGCGGCGCTTGGTTGGTCGAATGAGGCATATATTTGGGCGCAGGTTCCCGGAGCAAATGACGAGGGCTGCGGTATCGATAGTATGAAATATTCAGGCGGACTCGAACTCGATGTCTGGCAAGCTATAGATTTCGACATCGACACCAGCGATACAAGTGTTGGCTTTAATTTCAGCACCGATAGTCTTCCGATAGTAATAAATACCGATTCGGAAGGGCGCAAAGATATAACAGCCCGCCTGCGCGACGGCGCGGGAAACTGGGGCAATACGTTCGATCCGAACAGCCAGATTACTATCCATGGCGGGTATGATACGCAACCACCGGATTTCGAATTCCTCGACGTTTACAATACGACTGTCACCGATAGCGTGACCACGACAAGGCCTTTGGCCTTGCCTATCCAATTCACGGACAACCCCGCGCCCGGCTTCCTTTGGAAAGTGTGCTGGGATATCGACGATAACGTGTATTGCACAATCTACGATGATAGTTGGGATACTTCGATAGATAGCGTTTTCTGGGCGGCTTTCCCCGAAAGCCTCGCGGCGACGCTCGTGCCGGACGTTCATTACGATCTGAGCGTCGTTGTTATAGACTCTGCGGGCAACCCGAGCGCGCTTAAAACGGCGGACCTGCTCGTTATCCCGGATACTATTTCTTTCGGATTCACCGTGGTTGATAGTAACGACAACGAAGACTCCGATTACTGCGGCGAATTATCTATAATGACTGTTATCGATATCGCCAATCCGCCGTCGGAGATGAGGTTTGGCGAGTCGCCTACCGGACTCGGCAGTTGGATGCCATATACTCAGGAAGGATGGTTCCGCCTCGGTTCCAGCGCAAACGGTATGAAATACGTTTATGCGCAGGTGCGATTCGGGACTACCGATTTTTCGCAGATCGAAGTTGACTCGATAATATTAGATACTCAGGTTCCGAGCGTCGGAAATATCATTGCATACAACCTCGCATCCGGCGACCCGAACTATACCGAAGAATTCACAATTGGCCTTGAGGCTTCCGGGTGCAGCGATAATTACGAGATTGGTTCGATATATATCTCTGAGGACGCGAGTTTCTCGGTTAACGCGCAACGTTGCGATTTCGATTCCGTTTCAACGAGCGGCGCAATCGGCTGGACAACATACGAAGTCAGCGAGGAGCCCTATATCGAAGAGGGCGCGGAATCCGGCGACGAGATTCGTCAGGATGCCCGTCGATTCTGGGCAAAGTTACTCGACAGAGCCGAAAACGCCGCACCGCAGATAAAGAATCCCTCGATCGTTATCGACCTGGACGACCTCACATTATCCAACTTCCCGAATCCATTCGATCCGGGAGTCGAACCGACAATTATTCGCGTGAAAGGCCTCGACGTAGGTCAATCTGTCGAACTCAATGTTTACGACAACTACGGCAATCTCGTCTGGAAAGTCACCGAGTCCGCTCCGGCGGGCAGCAAAGCGATGGATATCCTCTGGGACGGCAAGAACGGGCAGGGAGACCTTATCGCAAGCGGTGTTTATGTGGCGGTTGTCGATGTTGGAGGAGAAATAATTAAACGAAAGATAGCTATCTGGAAGGGAGGTGAGTAGAATGAGGAATACACTGAATAAATGGACAATCCTCACTACTTTATTACTTGCTGCCCTTATCGGAAGCGCGTTTGCGCAGGACGGCGATGCCGGTCAGGCCGGAGAACTTATGCGTAGCGGTATCGGCGCCCGAAGTTTCGCTATGGGGCGCGCATATACCGTTATGCCCACGGGTGGGGATGGTATCGCGTGGAATCCGGCGGGTCTCGGAAAACTCGGTCGTTGGGAACTCCACCTTATGCACGCGCAGGGTTATGTTGATAGCCGTCTCGAATATGGCAGTTTCTCCATTCCTATTAAAAACTACGGCGGTTTCGGGGTGGCGTTTGCTAATGAAGGCGTTTCCAGTATCGACGGTCGAGACGGATTCAACCGTTCTACGGGCGATGTAACATGGGGTGAATCGGTCGTGCTTTTCGGCTGGGGTCGCTCTTTCATGCAGAATAAATTCTATGCCGGGCTTACCGGAAAATACGTAATGAAAAATATGGGCGACGAATCCGCTGCCGGTCTCGGCGGTTTCGATGTCGGGATTATCTCCAAGGATATTATGTTCAAATACCGCGCCGGATTGGTTGTTCAAAATCTCGGCGCGGGCGATATCGCCGGCGATCCATACCCCATGACTATCCGCGCCGGGCTCGGCTATCGCGCCCTACGCGATCTCTATATAACTGCGGATGGCGAAATGGTTTCCGGCAGGGGAATTTCCCCGCGAATCGGCGCGGAATACAGCATCGGATGGCTTCAACTGCGTGCCGGATACGATGTAATGAAACCCGAAGCTACTTTCGGTTTGGGAATTATGATCGATAACCTCGCCGGTCGGGTTGCCGGAACATACCCCCGCCTGGACTACGCCGGTGGCGCTATGAGCCCACTCGGAATGAGTTACGCAAGAGTCTCGCTTACTGTCCTCGGCGAAGAAATGACGAAACTCGAGGATATCGAGGGCGACCCATGTGCGCAGTTATCCTCGATAGAGCCGCATATGAGCAAACGCGGCTTCGTCGGCGCTAAGGCGAATCTTATCTACGGTATGTGTCGTTTCAGAGCAGAGGTTTATCATGCCCCGTTCGAAACCGAACCCGGTCTTAGCGACATTCACTCGTTCTTCAACGAAGCGTATTACGGTAAATATGGTTCGGAATGGCCTATTATGGTCGTTACCGACAGTCTTGCGAAGACTGTGTTTAACCAGAAAACTCACTATATGTATGCTGAAACCCGTATGGCTAAAGGTTTCGACGCGGATACGAAGAAACTCGTCGAAGATTTGATCTCGGCTGGCGGCGATAGTGCTCAATACGATGTTCGTCTTCAATTCGATCTTGCAAGGACTCAAGAGGGTCTCGGCGAAACTGCCGATGCGCTCGACGCTTATAAGAGTATTGCGGGGCGCGGAGACGATAGTCCGGAGAAAATTCTCGCGTTGTTCCGAAGCGCTCTTCTCATGCGCGATTCGGACAAGAACGCTGCAAAAACGAACCTCGAAACTTTGATTAGCGAGTACGGCAACGGTTTCTGGGATGACAAGGGCAATCGCGTTTCATATCCTATGTTCCCGAAATATAAAGATAACTCCGTCTCAGACGACGCGACGATTCTTCTCGCCGATCTTGTTTTCAACACTGCGGGTGGGGACAAAGCGCAGATTCGCCGCGCACTCGGTCTTTACCTGGATGTCCTGATTTTCTATCCAGACATGGCCGGGGATTCACGCAAAGAAGCTGCCGAGAAAGCGGCAATCTGCTATGAGGAACTCGGCGAAACGGATTTGGCAACCAAGATGCGCGAAAGCGCAGAAACAATGTAACCTAATATAAATGGAAACCTATACATCAAAAGGATCAAGGAGGAGCAAATGAACCTCAGATGCATCGCGATGGCAACCACGCTGTCTTTCTTGCTCGCGATAATCGCGCTCACTACACCGGTAAGCGCACAACAACCTCCCGGGGAATTGGACTCTATATGGCTCCACACTTCCGCGGCCGAGTTCGAGAAAACTGATGATACGTTCGTGCTCACTATGGAGTGGGAACTTTACATCAACAAAGCCAGAGACCGAAGAGGATCGAAGTTCGGAGACTGGGCTGCTCTCGATCCGGAAATTGCGAATTACACGTTTCGTATCGAGGTTGCAACCGATTCTTCGTTTAACAACATTGTAAAGACCGAAGAAACATCCAAATTATCCGGCACTATTCGGGACCTCGATTTCGAGCAGTTCTATTTAGCCCGGGTCCAGTTAGTCGATCCGCCGATCAACTATAAAGACGACTTCGCTCAGGGGACTGTGTTTAAACACGAAAAACCTACAGCGGGTGCTGGTGGAGAGGAAAAAAACCTGCTCTACTGGGTTAAGTTCTATCTGAAATACGGCGGTTGGCAAACCTATTTCATAATCCTCTTTGGTATCGTCGGTATTTTCATTGTGTTGCCGATTACCTGGTGGAAGATGCGTTTGGCAAGTATTTTCCCGCCCAATAAACCCGGTTTCCTTTATGCCGCCCTTCCATTCGATAGGGTTGGTAAAACGGATCATTTATCTGATAAGGGAAATGTTTATGTTCGCGAGGTGGCCAAATACTGGTCCCGCGCGATGGCTGCGATGGTTCAGGACCCAAGTTGTTGGGAATCTACCGATGATTTCATCAATGCCACAATGCAGGAACAGGAAGTGGTCAAAAAGCGTGTATGGGTTGAAGAAGGTCTTCCCGCAATAGAACAGGCTATCGACGTTTGCAAGAACGGCGTGCCCGGGATCAAACTGAAGATGAAACCTCTCGAATATCCATTCCCAAGAGTTCTTCTTGCAGCTCTCGAAAACCAACGCTCTAACCGTAACAACTGGTGGGCGAGCCAGGAAATGGACCGCGCAACAGAGAATACGGCTTATAAAGAGATCGAGGGCATCAAAGGCTGGACCACTATGGCGTTCTGGGCATTGGGTTCTATCGAACCTATGCTTGGTCTTTTCGGAACGGTTCAGGGTATCCAGAATGCGTTTATTGGTATCCAGACGCAATTAAGGGAAGAACCCGACGCTCAGATGGCTCAAACAGTAGAGCGGCTAGCGGGCGGTATTCAACAGGCGCTGATCACTACCATTCTCGGTTTGATGTTCGGCATCCCGTTCATGTTGATGTATTATTACTATCGTGGAAAAGCCGATTTCATATTCTCTAAGTGGGAAGAAATCGTAATCGAGATATTAAATAGAGCGTAGTCCGAGGGAGGTTAAAACATGTCAAAGCCACGAGGGGAACCTGTCCCGAGTGCCGACTGGACTTCCTTGATCGATATTATCTTCCAGCTTCTCATATTCTTTATGATAACACTCGCATTGGGAAGCGTTCAGGAGCAGGCTTCTGCTGCCGAGGAAGGTGAAGAACAGGAAGACCTCCCGGAACTACCCGGAATGACCGATTTAGGCGAGGCTTTGGAGATTACACAGAATACTCTCCTTATCCACGTTGCCGATGACGAAGACGATATGGTAAAAGGAAACCTGGTCGTTTATTTACTCAATCATGAAATACCGACTGTCGAGGATGCCAGAAATGACTCCTCTCGCACAGCCGGGCCGTTCTCGTGGGATTACGCTTTCGATAAGCTCCAGAGGGAAATGAACTCTAAGAGGATGTTCAACGAACCTTTACCGCGTGTAGAGATGCGAGCAACGAAGTCGACCCCATACGGTTACGTTCTCGACGTGATGAATCTGTGTTATCATGACGAGGAGGAGTTACGGATCAACCAGGTGTTTTTCAGATTCGCCAGGTTGATGAGAGAAAAGGGAGGGGGGTGATATGAGACCGCAGAAAGAAATTGAGAAGAACGATCTTACGTCGATGATCGACATTATTTTCCAGTTGATGATCTTCTTTCTTGTAACAATGAGCATTCTGCCGGCAGTTAAATCAGCTCCTCAGGTGGAGGGCAATTTGTCGTTGCCTACTCCGAGTCAGGGTAGCTCCGAAGTATCACATCTCGTCCAGGTAATTGCGATCCCGTTTAAAGCGGACCAATATGGTTACATGGTTCTCGATGGTTCACCCGCATCGGCAGAATTCTACAAGCAGGATATCGAGAGAAGTAGGGGTTTTCTAAACGACTCCTACGGCCTCGAAAGCATTATCACAGTTGCGACTAACAAAGGTCTCTGGTATAACGATGCGGGTATTAGCGCTAAGTTCAATGAGGCTTTTGGCCAACAGGACGTCAAGGTGATTATTCGCGCATCGAGGGATACGCCATACGGCGAAATTGTAAAGATACATTCAATTCTCTACAATATCGGAATATCGAAAATCGCCTGGCTCGATGGGGCATTAAGCACTCTCAGAGCGGATATCAGGGAGGTGAGGTAAATGACCGAACGAAAGATGATAGGATTTCTATTGTGTTCCGTCGTGTTACTTACCCTGATAGTGATATCCGGTTGCAGAACCGGTATCGAGGGTGAGAGTTTTTTCGAAACGCCTGACGGTCCGAAGATTATTTTCCGAGGCGGTTACGGTAATATTGTTATTAAATATCAACCGCCGCCGGAACCGATCTTCAAAGTCGGTAACGCGACGCAGTATGTCGATTTCAATAAACTACAACAGAAATTTGGGATTGTAGAACAACCATTGATAATTTCATTCAATGTGAAAAGCTCCGTTATTGGCGCTACGGTAGAATCGAATACTCTCGATCCGAACTTCGACAGCGAAATCATAGCGATTGTTAAAAGTTGGACATACACTCGCTGGGGCTTCGGAAGAATGAAAGTTAAGGTCGAGATGGCTCGAAGCAGAATCACCGTCGATTTGGGTGGAGCTAATCTTGCTGACCGGGTTCCTAACCAAAGCATGCCCAGATTTGGGGAAGCAAAGGAAATGGTTGCAGCATATGGTTTCAACAAGATCGTAACGGGAGAAATCAGATAGCAGTCCTACGCGCCCGTTTTTTAAGGCGGGCGCATTTTGACAGAATTTTATGAAAACGGAATACTTAGAAACGAGGCGGAGATGAAAGAAATATTAAGATTGGCGCTTGTTCTCATACTTCTTATTGGAGCGGTAGTAATTGCTCAGGAGGCGGAGGATACCGTAGTTGACGAGCCTTTGGGCGAAGTTACCGAAGATACTACGGATGTATCTGCGGGTGAACCCGCCGACGCTACCTCCACTCCGATAGAGGATTTCGCACCGAGCGGAAAAGTGGACATTGGCGCAATCAATGCTGCTTATGAGGCTGGCGCGGATGCTTTAAAAGCGGACGACACCGAAGGCGCAATTAATTATTTCAAGCAAGCTTCCCAGATTGCCGATGAATTCCTTTCCGGCATTGTAGGTCCCGGTGAAGAAGCACAAGCCAAATATTTTCGCGGTTTAGCGAAATACTATTGGGGTAAACTAGCCGAAGACTCGGATATATTAGATCAGGCATCGGAAGGATTCATCGAAGCTGCTACAGCTTTTACGAATATCGAAAAGTTGGGTCGATTCTACCTCGACAGCAAGTATCGTCGTGGCTTAGGATCCTTTAGGCAGTATCAGCTTTCGAAAAACGAAAGCGTTCAGATTCGTCAACTTAGCGAGGCTTATGGTGACTTCCGGGATTTTTTGGAAGACCCCGCTCTCGAGGAGTCGAAATCGGAGATGGGCAAGGAAATCGAACAGGCGAAATATCTCTCGGCTTATTGCTTGCTTATGCGCGGCGTTATTAAGATGTATAGTATTGCCGAACAAAACGCTGCGAAAAACGATCTTTCCACTGCCGCAGGCTATTTTGCCGAACTCGATGACGCGCAGGACGAGCATATTGCCGTGATGTCCCGCTTAATGGAAGGTGAATCGCACTATTATCTTGCGCGTCTCTACATGCAAGTTCGCCCCGATTAATGGAGTGAAAAAGCCCTGTCGAATCAGGCAAGGGACGATGTAATACTTAGCGAGCTTTCAACAGCGAACCAGCGAATAAAGGCCGCCCAAAGCTCTATCGGCGCGTGGGCCGAAGTGAAACCCTATGTGACTTTTAGCTTTCATTCCAACAGGATCGCTCAGGGCGCGGCGGGCGAAACCAGCGAGTTGATTGCCGTTCAGGGCGATATCTCTGGAATGTCCGTATCAGGCCAATGGACCACAGAGCGCGACATCCTTGCTGCAAACACCATGCTCATTCAGTATTTATCGGGCCGAACGGACCTTAGTGGTTCGGCTGTGCGCACATGGCAACCGCTCGTAAGTGAAACATACATGGGAAATTATTGGATCGGTTGGGTAAAATATATCGAGGCAATCGAGCAATCTAATAACTATCCGCAGGCTTCAAGTCAATTCCAGAATGTTCTGGGAAAGGCCGGCGGTTCAACGCGCGAATCGATTATCCGCGCAGACGCCAAGTTCCGCGAGGCTGAGTGCACATTCTGGGAAGCGACTCTTAGGGAACTTTCGCCTATGCTGCAGGATGCCAAAGCTTCTTATCAAGCGTTGACTACGAGTTCCGGTGCATATTATAAGTTTCTTCCTCAGGAGATTACCGATCAAGCGCAAGTCAGGATTCAAATTATTGAAGTCCAGGAAGGTCTTGCCCAGGGAACCGGCGATATTAACAGGGTTATTACACGTCTCCGTATGACCGAACTCGAGCTTCCTGACGATGCAAAAGCATATCTGAATTTCGGGCAGTATTTCCTCGAGAAGGCAAACCGTGAGGCCGGGCAGGCGCGCTTAAGAGACGTAGGATTAGCGAAAGGGCTTTTTGAATATGTCTCGAATAATTCGGCTGTGGCGGCGAATATGCGGAACGAGGCTAAATTCCTTACCGGCGTAGCTATGATCAAACAAGCAACTGCTTTGGAATCACGGGACGAAGCTAAAACCGTGATGACTGAAGCTAAAACGGCTCTTAACGGCGTAAATGCACCGTTAAAAATTGAGGCCAGTTATGCCATCGGTATCGGATATTTCAATATCGAGGAAAAAAGCCAGGCCCAGAGCGCTTTGAGCGGTCTTAAAGACAAGTATATCCGCCCCGCGTATGTTTATGGCATGGCCAACGCTAATTGCGTAACCCGCGGAACATATATCAAGAAGGTTATTGCGAGTACACCCCGAAGCGACACCTGGCACCTCAAAGGTCAGCAGGTTTTGGATCGCCTCGATTGTGCCGGCAATGTTCCGCCGCAGACCGGCGGATTGAAGGAGATCGGCTCGCCGATTACATATGAGTCTCTTGCCGATGCGAAAGCTCAAATGGATGCTATGAGAGCGGAAGCGATTCTCATGTGGCAGAAGGTCTCGGAAGGAAAAAATTTCTACCCTGTGGATAACCTTGTTTCCGATACACCGCCAAAAACAACCGTTTCCGTGGAATTTATCATTCAAGGCACGGACGGCAAATCTATTACAGGCGAGCATAATCTCAGTATTGACGGCGATCCCAATCTTGCGGAAAAAATATCCGGCGATCGCTATCGGGCCACTTTAGGCCGCGCAACCCACGACATAGTCGTCGAAATAAAAGGTTATTATCGTTTCGCCGAAGCCATGTCGATCACGGAGGAACAGGATGTTCCGTTAATCCTTAAAAAAGCCGTTCGCTATGTGAAGAGCGCAGAGCTGGGAGATTCGCAGGAACCGATGGCCATTGCAGCGGGTGAAGGTCAAATTGTCGTAGCGAATAACGAGAAGCGGCTCCTGGTAAGACGCGAGCCGGGGGGCGGGATGATCGGGACGATACCCTACAACGACATACAGGTTGGTGCAGTCAGCGGTCTCGATATCGATGGTGATTATATTCTTGTTGTGGACGGGCGCCGCGGACAAATTAAACTTTCTACCACCGATGGTAGCGATGTTATGCCAATTGCCGTCGAGGGCGAATCATACGGTGGAGCAAACCTTATCAAGCCGGCCGGAGCCGCAGCGTTCGAGGGTAAATATTACGTAGTCGATTCCGGCAATAAACGCGTTGTCGTATTCGAAGGCGTCAACTATCGAAGCAAGTTCGGAGAGGATATCCTCGAGCATCCGATGGGTATTGCTGTCAGGAAGTCCGACAAGAACCTGCTTATTACCGACCTGGTGCTTGGCAAAGTATTCGTTTTTTCTCAAACAGGCGAATTCGTTCAAGAAGTAGAACTGCCTAAGCAGAAAAGCCCGATAGCCATTTACGTCGATCCGGACGGCTATATTTTCGTCGCGGATTACGTGACGGGTCGGGTCTATAAATATACTGACGGATTCGAGATGGTCGGATTGGTTTCCGGCGAGGTTCCCGCTCCTGTGGCGTTAGCGCAGGTCGGTCGCGGCTCGGAAGCGACTTTCTATGTCGCCGGAAAAGATGTGGTTTCTATCCTGAAAGGCGCATGGGACAATGTTTATAACCCGAGTAAGTAAACCCGGGACCTTACTTGCGATTCTCTTAATAGGGGGGCTTCTATCGGCCCCCCTTTTTGCTCAATCCTTTATCGATCTTACCGATGGTATATGTTCCCACCGTTTTTTACAATCCGCAGAGGAAGCTGCTCGAACCTATTACGACGAACTCGGCGTTCCTGAAAATCTAGCTGACCTTATCGATTCCTCATATTATGGCGACGATCAAATTTCTGCGGTTTTCTATATTTATATCGCACATCAGGATGAAGGTCTTGAAGAAATCTATCTTGCGGATTTGGCAAGAACGCTATCCTCATCCGGTTGTTATTATATCCCTGAATCTTTGTTTATAGAACATCTCGTTCGCAATCCCCGCGATAACCGTGCGATAGGTGACTATGCGCTCCTTCTTGCGCGGAGAAAGGATTTCAGCCGGGGCGTGAAAATCATCGAGGACGCGATAGACGATTCGAAACGGGGCAATAGGAAAGCGCTTTATAGAGATTTGGGCATAGTCCGAACTATAGAATACCTGGATACCGATCAGAAGAAAGCGTTAGAACACGCTTTCGAGGCTTTCCGAATGGCCAAGTTCGGGAAAAGCGACGCACCTACGGATTTCAAAGCGAGTAAGCTATCCTTTGATATGGGAGTGGAAACCATAGATGACAACTGGCGCTATAGCCTATCGCCCGCAGTTAAACACATTCTTGGTAGCGATGCAATTATCTTGAGACTTTGCTCCGAGGTCGCTTTCGGTCGCGAAATACAAACTGGAATCGTAATTGACGATCTTCTTCAGATAAGGGATTTATTTGGAACGATTTATATTGCGCCCGGCGAATCTCTAACTTCTTTGCCAGGCGCACTCGAAATATCCACTAATAAAAATACTTTTTTGCCATTCTATGACGGTCTTGCTGGTTTTAGTATATTGGCTGTTTTCCCCGGTGGAGGAACTCGCCGCTTTAATCCGCATTCAGAAATCACCCTCCGCACGGACATCTCTCTTATGCCATTATACGATATTCTTGCGTATGGCGAATACGCTCGTGCCGGCTCGATTCTGACCGCGATGTCAGAAAGCGGAAGTCCACGAAGTTCTTTGCCACTAAGATGGGAAGCCTCGGTGAAACTATCCGCTATCATGAATGATCCGGCGCTCTGGGAGAGTGGTTTGCGGGTTGTCGATTCCCTCATTAATGTGGAATCGGATCAGAATTTATGGGTTTATAAAGGAGCGCTATTTTACCTTCTGGGTCAACCCGGGGAAGCTATATATCCGCTAAAACAGGCGATTGTAGCCGATTCAATGAATTTCTGGGCGATCTACAATCTCGCTCTGGTCGAATACGATCTCGGAAATAAGGAACGCGCCGCCGATCTCTTCCTGAAAACCGCGCGAATTAACAAGCGGATGTTCGTAGCGAATCTATTAGCGGGAGTTATTTTTGAAGAACTCGGCCAAATCGACCGTGCGTTAGAACAATACAACCTTGCCCTGCGAAATGTAGCTTTCAGAAGTAGAGAAATCGAACTATGGATTAAGGAAATTGAAGGACGAGAAGAATAGCTGTTAGCTTTAGTCCAGAACTACATCCGGATACAAATATTGCTTGGGATCAACTGCTTTGCCGGAGATACGGACTTCATAATGGAGATGAATCCCGGTCGCATACCCGGTTCTACCGCATGTGCCGATTATATCCCCACGTTTTACTCTTTGACCCGCTTTCACGCGGATTTCATCCAGATGTCCATAGCGCGTTTCGAAATAGATGTGGTCCACTTTTACTGTCTTTCCGTAACCATGATACCAACCGGAAAACTTAACGCGCCCATCTGCAGTGGCATAGACAGGCGTTCCCTTGCGAGCGCAAATATCGATGCCCTCATGAAATTTCCATATCCCCGTGAATGGGTCGAGGCGTTTGCCAAATCCGGAACTGATATAGCCGCGCATCGGCCAGATAGACGGCGTATGCGCAAAGCGCTTCTTATTCTTTTCAAAAGATTCGCGGGCTTCTTCGAGTGCGGTCTGTTCGGTTTGGGCTGCGAGGATAAGCGAGTCGAGCCGATGATTAACGTCCCTCGTTCTGGCGAGGATCAGCGGCTCATTCGGGTCGTAGGGTAACTGCGGTCCGCCGATACCATATGCTAATTTATTATCGGGAATGTCCGGCAAATCCACGTATTCTCGGATTTCATGCGCCGATTCCGAATAAAGGGTCAGCATTTGCTCGAAAGAATCGACCAAAGCGGTGGTTTGGTCGAGACGGCGGGAAAGGTCGAGGTTTTCCTTGTCCGTAGCGACAGCGCTACCGCGTTGCGCGGTTAAGAATATATTCGCCCCAAGGCCGATGACATTTATCGCTATAAAGGCGATTATCAGGCCCAACACCCACTTTAGTTTTGAACTGTGGACGCTTACTTGCCGGATTTTACCGGAGTGAGGCGGAATTATCTGGAAGTTATATTTATTCATCTTAAATCGTGTAAAAATAAGCAATTACAGTCATCGAGTCAAGTCTTAATTTAAGTTCATGCAAAGCCGGGACCGGAATGCCGGTTGTTTAAGCAAAAAAATAAAAAATCCCTTGCGGTTTTTCGGAATGAGTATATAATTATCCGGTCTTGGCACTCTAAATGCATGAGTGCTAAAAAATAATGTAAGTCATTGTAAACCAAAGTAAAGCAAGGAGAAAAGATGAACATCAAACCACTCGCCGACCGTGTGTTGGTGAAACCCGCCGAGGAAACGGAGCAGACGAAGGGCGGGATTTTTATCCCGGATACTGCCGCAAAAGAAAAACCTCAAGAAGGCGAAGTTATTGCTGTTGGCGAAGGCAAAGTCAACGACGAGGGCAAAATAATCGCCCCGAAAGTTAAAATTGGCGACAAAGTCCTTTTCCGCAAATACGCGGGAACCGAATTGGATTTGGACGATGTCAAATACCTCATCATGGGCGAATCGGACATACTCGCCCTAATAGAATAGTAAAGGAGAATTAGAATGGCAAAGCAACTCGAATATTCCTCAAATGCCCGTGAATTCCTGAAATTAGGAGTTAGTAAACTTGCCCGAGCAGTCAAAGTAACTCTCGGTCCGCGCGGCCGCAATGTTGTGCTCGACAAAAAATGGGGTGGCCCGAATATCACCAAGGACGGCGTAACTGTCGCTAAAGAAATAGACCTCGAAAACCAGTTCGAGAATATGGGCGCGCAACTCGTCAAAGAGGTCGCATCGAAAACAAGCGATATCGCAGGCGACGGCACTACAACGGCAACTGTCCTCGCCGAGGCCGTGTTCCTCGAGGGTATCAAGAACGTAACAGCCGGTGTCAATCCAATGGCGCTTCGCCGCGGCCTGGAGGTTGCCACGGCAAATGTAATCGGTATGCTCAAGGACCTTTCTGTTCAGGTTAAAAGTTCGGACGAAATTGCGCAGGTTGGCGCTATTTCGGCAAACAACGATAAAGTGATCGGCGAACTTATCGCCGATGCGATGGACAAAGTCGGCAAGGATGGCGTAATCACAATCGAGGAGGCCAAGGGCACCGAGACGGTACTCGAAATAGTCGAGGGGATGCAGTTTGACCGCGGCTACCTCTCTCCGTATTTCGTCACTGATCCCGAATCGATGATGGCCGATATCGAGGATGCGGTAATCCTAATCCACGACAAGAAAATCAGCAACATGAAAGATCTCCTGCCGATTCTCGAGAAGATTGCGCAGAAAGGCCAGCCGTTACTCATTATCGCCGAGGATTTAGAAGGCGAAGCGCTCGCGATGCTTGTTGTCAACAAGTTACGCGGGACTGTGAAATGCGTAGCGGTTAAAGCCCCCGGTTATGGCGACCGCAGGAAGGCCATGCTTGAGGATATCGCTGTTCTTACTGGCGGCAAGGTTATTTCCGAGGAACTCGGATTCAAATTAGAGAATACGCGTCTGGAAGACCTCGGTAGCGCAAAACGCATTACTGTGGACAAAGATAACACCACTATCGTCGAGGGCGCGGGAAGTTCCGATGATATCAAGGGTCGCATTAGAGAGATAAAAGCGGCGATGGAAAAAACGACCTCTGATTACGACCGCGAAAAGCTGCAGGAAAGGCTTGCGAAACTCGCCGGCGGCGTCGCTGTTATAAAGGTCGGAGCTGCGACCGAAACCGAGATGAAAGAGAGAAAAGCCCGGGTCGAGGACGCGCTGCACGCTACCCGCGCAGCTGTCGAAGAGGGTATCGTTCCCGGTGGCGGAGTAGCTCTTCTGCGGTGTATTGCGGCTCTCGATGAACTTGATTTAACTGGAGACGCAGGCGTGGCGATTCGCATTCTCAAGAAAGCCATGGATGAACCGCTACGGCAGATTGCTACAAACGCCGGTCTCGACGGTGGCGTAGTAGTTAACAAAGTGAAAGACGGCGAGGGCGCTTTCGGATTTAACGCCGAGACGATGGAATACGGCGATCTTTTCGCCGATGGCGTAATCGATCCGACCAAAGTCGTTCGAACTGCGCTTCAGAATGCAGTTTCGATTTCGTCACTGCTTCTCACTACGGAATGTCTCGTAACGGAAATCCCTGAGGATAAACCGGAACCGCAAATGCCTGCAGGCGGAGGCATGGGCGGTATGGGTGGTATGTATTAAAGATGTTTTTGGGGCGGTTTTTCCGCCCCTTTTTGAATTATTCTATGCAAATTGAATTATCAAATAGGCAAAAGGAAATCCTCCGGGCGTTAGTCGAGGAGCATATTTGCACAGCGGAACCCGTCGGAAGCAATACTATATCCAAAAGCAGTTCGGTAGGGCTTTCGGCGGCAAGTGTGAGAAACACAATGGCCGAACTCGAGGAGATGGGTTTACTATTGAAACCACATACAAGCGCGGGGAGGATTCCATCCGACGACGGCTACCAGTGTTATATCGAATATCTTATGGCCGAACCTACAATTGGCGAGGATGAGCGGGGGGCAATAAATGCCTTTCTCGCGGGAAGTAGGGATATTTTCGAAACGCTGGATGGGATGGCCCGGGTGCTGGCGCAGTTAACTCATCGGCTGGGGATAATCGTATCACCGTTCGGAGATAGCGTGCGTTTGTTTAGGATAAACGTCAACCTTCTAAGCGCAACCCGTGTCATGCTTATCCTCACTCTAACTTCCGGCACGATTCGTAGTATGATACTCGAAATGGATAGCGAAATCGACGGCCGTCGCCTTGCCGCTGTAACTTCACTTATCAACGACCGCCTTTCCGGTCTTACTTTGAAGGAAATCCGCGACACGATTCTCGACCGGCTTTCGGATGTTCGCGCCCTACGCGATACATTTCTAACAAGATTGGTTGGTTCCGCCGAGAGTATTTTTAGGTATGGACTCGAGGAAAGACTTCATTACCACGGAACTGCCGAACTTCTCGATCAACCGGAATTTCATGATTTCGCGAAAATTCGCTCGATAATAAATCTCGTAGAAGACCCAACCGATTTAGTGAACATCATTTCTGTGTATGGCCCCGGGATGTTTTCGGGAATTCGGATTAGCAGAGCAATTGACGGAGTTGCGATTATTTGCGGAGGATATGAAACCGAGCGCGGCAGGGGAATTGCGAGCATCGTCGGGCCGCCGCGAATGGATTACGCGAAGACAATAGGTATTTTGTCATACACATGTAAGTCTCTTAGCAAAGTGTTTGGGTAATTTTGGAGGTATATTGACAAAGAAAAAAACGAATGACTTAGAATCAGAGGATAAAATTCTTGAAACGGAAAATTACGGGGAGTTGACGGAGCGTCTGTTAACTGCAGAGCGAAATGCCGCTGAATTCGAAGACAAATATCTTCGAGTTGCCGCCGAATTCGAGAATTTCAAGAAACGGCAGAATCGTATTTTCGACGAAATGATTAGTTCTGCGCAGGACGCGCTTCTATATAGAATCCTCGGAATATTAGATAATTTCGAACGCGCTCTCGAACATACGAATGAGCCTGTGGACTCAGAGGCTGTTATTGAGGGGATTGAGCTAATTCACAAGCAAATGCAGGATTTGCTTGTCGCCGAGAGTATCGAAGAAATTTATCCTATGGGGGAGTGCTTCGATCCAAATGTGCACGAGGCTGTATGCGTTATGCCCAGCGACGAAGACGAGGAGAAAGTCCTCGAAGTTATTCAGAAAGGCTATAAACGCGGAAATCGTCTCGTGCGGCCAGCAAAAGTAGTTGTCGGCAAACCAAAAACAGACATAGAATAGCCTGATTATGAATCCCTACGAAATCCTCGGAGTTAACCGCGAAGCTACTGCGGAAGAAATTAAACGCGCCTACCGCCAACGAGCAAAGGAATGCCATCCCGATGCGAACCGCGACGATCCTCAAGCCGAAGTGCGTTTCAAGCAAGTCTCGGAGGCATACGCTATCCTGAAAGATCCCGCAAAACGTCAGCAATTCGATATGTTCGGCTCGTCCGGGGGACATTCTAGAGGGGGCGGTTTTGGGTTCGAATTCTTCGATCTTTCCGAAGCGATGAGGCTGTTTACTGAGGCTTTTAGCGGACAACACTCAACGAGGCGGGGAAGGCGAGTTAAAGGTAAGAGTTTGCATATTGAGGTCGAGCTTTCTCTCGAAGAGCTTTATAATGGCGTTACACGCGAGATCACATACGATAGGATGACCCCCTGTGGGGAGTGCGGTGGTACCGGGATCCCCGCAGGCGCCGCAGAAAAAAGCTGTCAATCATGTAATGGAAGCGGATATCGCAAGGTTGTTAGATCGACGCTACTCGGGAGTTTCTCCAGCATGTCAACTTGCCCGGACTGCGGTGGAACGGGAAGAATAATAGAGGAGCGTTGTCAAAAATGCTCGGGTGAAGGAAGAGAATATAAAAAGGAAAAAATAAAAATAGAATTTCCGCCGGGCGCCGCCGATGGTAATTATCGAGTGATTTCGGGAATGGGAAATGCAGGGATCGCCGGTGGATCCCCCGGCGATTTCGTCGCGTATATCAAACAGAAACACCATGATACATACAATCGTCGCGGAGACGACCTATACTATAGATTACCTATTAGCTTCTCGACCGCCGCGCTCGGCGATTCGCTCGATGTTCCGACTATAGAGGGCGAGACCGCGAAACTGAAAATACCGCCGGGAACGCAATTCGGCACGACATTCCGAATAAAGAAAAAGGGCATGCCACATCTCAACAGCGGTGGTAGGGGAGACATGATAGTAACCGTCTATGTCCAGACGCCGCGAAAGCTCTCCCGCGACGAGAAAAAGCTGTTCGAGCAGCTTCGAAAATTTGACCCGGAACATGAGAGCGAACACGACAGCGAAAGCCTGTTCGATAGGCTGAAAGACCTTTTCGAATGATTGCGCGCGGACGGAAAATACACATATACTGGTTGCAGTTCGTTATAGCGGCGATATGGGTGGGTGTCATCGAGGTGCTTCTCTACGGCAAGGTCCCGCCGAAAATCCACTCATTCATAATAGATATTCTCGTGATACTCACCGGAATCCTCGCTTTCGAACCGATAGGCAAGCACATTCTCAAATACCTTCTGATCTGCTTTATCGCTTCGTTCATGATACAGGGATTGCGAGAACTTGGGCATTGGTATATGGCACATGGCGGCGGGTTCTGGAAAATGGGTGGGCCGGTAGTAGTCCTTGTTGTGCTGACTATTGTGCTATTTTTCATTGCCTCGATAACCAAAAAAGACCGCCTTAGATTCTGAGTTATTTAACCGTGGCTATTCCTACTCGATCCTGCGGAATCCGCTTCGGGCTAAATAATACTGCGGAATTAAGAATACAAAACGGGGAAATACGCTTCGTAGACTCGATTTACCAATAGAATCCTTTTTAATTTACCGAATTGGATAAATAACCACATTAATAATCTCTTGCTTTTTCGCGCGAACACCCTATACTTGGCGTTAGAATGACATCTGCAATACGACATAAATCCAATTTAAAATTCGCTCCGCTCGATACGCGCCAAATTTTATTAAAATGCTGTAAACGAATAAAAGAAGCCCCGAAAGAAAAACCGGGAATTGCGATTTGAGAACGAAAAACAAAAATGTGACGCCAGCCGCCAAAAAAAGCGTATCAACGTCGAATAGAGGTGCGAGGAAAAAGCGTTTACGGTTCCCTATCTCGTTTTCGGGGGATGATTCTACCGTCACGATCCGCGTTATCAAATCTCTATTTTATATAATCCTCCTTATTTGCGCATGCATTCTCGTTTACAGCAATACGCTGGAAAACGGCTCCCACCTCGACGATTTCCACGTAATTGTTGGGAATACCGCTATTCGTCAGGTTCACCCAATATGGCGGCATTTCGTCGATGCCTCGACTATGTCGGCACTCGGGTCCACAGTTGGATATAGGCCGCTTTTGCCGTTATCGTTATCCATTACCTATGCGTTTTTTGGCTATAAGGCAGTTGGATATCACCTTTTCAATATCGCTTTTCATATACTTGCCACAGTTTTTCTCTATCTTCTTTTCGTCCGATTGCTGACATTTCGAAAAGCCGGTTCCGATAATCCCGACAGTGGATTGCCCGCCAAGAACCTTGCTTTTCTCGGTGCGTTGATATTCGCAATACACCCCGTTTCCGGTGTTCCGGTCAATTATCTTTCCAGTAGAGATAATATCATGATGTTGTGTTTTCTCATAATTTCTCTATACAGCTACTTAAGAATGCGGCGTATCGGCGAATCGCCACGCCGTTGGGCTACGACGGTGTTTTTTTTACTGCTAGCGTTATTTTCCAAGCCAAACGCACTTATGTTCCCCGCGCTTATTCTGACGTTCGAGCTTACGGTTGCGGGATCAAAAGTGAAATCCGGTAAAATGTGGCTTAAGGTTGGTATTTTTGGGGTGATAGTTTTGGCGCAATACGCTTTTCGAGGTTATGTTTTGTCGCACGTAAATGTTAGCGGGGCAGCGATTTCCAGCACTACCGCCAATCTCGGTTTTCTTCGGATAATAAGCACGGATATCGAGGGCTTGATGTTTCAGTTCAAGGCGCATCTTTTTTACTATTTACGGAATTTTGTGTGGCCGTATCGTTTGCGGGGGCGTCCCGTTATTGATCCGGTGGCTTCTTTTCTCGATTTTCGGATGCTTCTGGGATTCTCTGTAATATTGAGTTCGAGTGTTTTTGCGTGGTTTTCCCGTAAAAAAACACCGGTTTTGTCTTTTTGCATATTTGCATATTGGATTATGTTTTTTGTAACCAAAGGCACCAAATATCCGGCCGATAGGTGGATGTATCCTTCGATGCCGTATATTTCGTTTATCCCGGCATATTTGGCATATAAATATATTCCGCAGCGGATGATTTTGGTCATTTCTATGACTATCCTGGTGTTATATTTTGGGATAAGCAGTTATGCCATGAACGGGGTTTTCCGTGACGATCTGAGTTATTGGGGGCAAGCCGCAAAGTATGGGACGGATGCTATCGGTTATAATGAGCTTGCCAAGGCTTATATCGGCGTGGACGATGTGAAAGTAGAGTATTATTTCACGAAATCTCTGGAACATACTCCGAATTATTATTTAGGATGGATAAATTTTGGGAACTGGCGCATAAAACAGGGCGATATCGAGAGCGGTTTGGCTTTTGTTGAGAAAGGAGTTGACCTTACTCACCGATATGCTCCGACTCGTGAAGCACGCTCCCGGTATTTATACTCAAAGGCTTTGAAAGACGTGAATAGGCCGAATGAGGCCTACGAGGAAATAACGAAAGCGATCCATCTCGAATCTAATATCGAGTATATATACGAAGCTGCGATGCAGGCGCAGACTGATACAATTGGCAGATGGGAAGAATGCCTCGCGTATCTCGAGCTCATCCACGAGACACTACCTAATTATAAATTATCGAGGTTTATAGCCGGATTGGGTTATCAGAATAAAGGGGAAATCGACATGGCTATCGAGGAGTATAAACTCGCGATAGAATATTCCCCAAACCACGCTAAGAGTTATTTTAATATGGGCTATTTGCTCGCAAAAATGCAGAAATACGAGGAAGCTATAGGCTATTTTGAAAAATACCTGGAGTTTGCACCCGATAATGAGGATGCGAAAGGCAATATTCTGTTTTGCCGGAACAAATTGAAAGATAATACCGACGGATAAAGGAATCTACAAATGAGATTCCCGTAAAGCGCTCGGGGAAATCAATACGATGTGCAGCAAATAATTTTGTAATGTAGAATTAACAATGAGCAATGAAAAATAAGTTAATAGACGCGGCGTCACGCCGCGTGTTACGCGAATGTCGAGCGAAACGTTCGACCTATTAAAGTTGGGAGCGGCTCGGTAAGCCGTTTTTTAATCCTCCACCAATCACCCATTGACATGGGGAAGAACGGGCGTTGCAGACGATTATTTGAGGATAATCAATTTTTCAGAGACGATCTCGCGGCCGGTGTTAACTTTGGCAAAGTAAATCCCGTTTGGCAATGAATTTCCTATATTCAACGGGATAAGGTTTGCTCCGGCGTTCAGAACGCCGTCGAATACCACGGAGATTATTCGCCCGGAAATATCGATAATTTCAATTCGGACGTTCGATTCGGTCGCCAACTCGATATCGATATGTCCATTATCTTTAGCTGGACTCGGCGAAAGCGAAATTTTTGTGCCGGTCGCTTCGCGAACCTCGCCGATATCGGTGGGATCGGCTCCGTAAATGTAAATAATGCCGTCGTTGTCGTCCGTAGAGAGCGTTCGTCGGGTATCCCCGGTCGTATATACTCCAAACATAACCTCGCCCAAGTCGGCGATTCCATAGACATCCAACAACTGTAGGCCGTGCCCTGACTCGTGGAGCATGATCGACTCGACATCGTTTTGCGTGACAGGATCTCCCGTCGACCATGGATAATCGTTGTTGAACCTGATATCCATCTCATAGATATACATATCGGGCCAGCCTCCCATATAGATTTGGCAGATACCGAGCGGAGGAGACGAGCCGGGGAAAATTCCGAAATGAATCGAGTTGTTGCCGTTTTCACCGCCATCGAAATCACTGTCGTCGTCCGTGGTCGTTGCACCGTAAAAGTATCTGAACCATGCGCCTGCGGTGGACCATGTGTTAAGCGCATTTTGTATGGCGGTCGGGCAACCGGTGCACGGATATGTCGCGTCGTTATGCGTTAGAGTTATATTCACCGGCGTCGCGGGAGGCCATAGGTTTAAATGATACCCGAAAGTGACATTGAAATCCATAGGGCTGACTAGCGCGGGACCGCTCGTTGGCGTAACTCTAATCGGGCCGGATGAAGCGTGTGGCGCGATATCCGTGTGAATTTCGGAGTCGGTCCAGGAGTGAATGGTTGTCCATGAGGGATCGAGATAAGTAGGATCGTAGCCCGTCCACTGGTAGTAGGTGAACTCGACGGTGCCTGTCGAGCTTCCGAAACCGGAACCCGATATAACTAACGTTATAGTCCCGTCGCCCGCCAGACCCGTGATTGGATTTAGGCCGGTTATCGACATCGGGGAGGCGGTAACTCCTGGTCTGCGGCGAGGAGATTCGGTTTTTTCGCTCCGGGCGAGTCGTGAGATATAATCGGAATACTCAGGCAGCGGGATATTCTCAATTTCGTCGCCGACTATTGTTCTGTAGCCCTGGAAAAGCCCGTTGACGAACCAATTACATTCGAGTTCTTCGAGAAATATCAGCGCCTTTTGTCCGCTTTTCGGTAGGGCTTGATCCTCGACCCAGAGCCTATTCGACGAATTTGGAATCTGGCCGCCCTGAGTGTAGAAATCAAACTGCATCGGCCCCGAGCCTTTAATATACCGGTATATTTCGATTCGCCACGGGGTG
>Ga0272441_10002542_pt1 | contig 36585 bp, 31 predicted proteins | sample SSMProp6N_FD_193582 | JGI IMG/M metagenome (GOLD analysis project Ga0272441, IMG submission 193582) | Marine sediment archaeal communities from Little Sippewissett salt marsh, Falmouth, MA, United States - SSM-Prop-6N | ecosystem: Environmental > Aquatic > Marine > Wetlands > Sediment ...
TACAAGATTTTTCATAACGCATTCCTTTCCTCAGGCATCGTTAATTACCATGTAACAGAGGAATACAAAACCATGAAGATTTGTAATGGACAAACATATCTATTCCAAAGTACCACTCAAATCATACATATTCAGCAAACTATTTATTAAGAAATCCTGACGGAATCAGGCAAAAGGACTTTGTATTGCCGATTGACGCAGTACTTAAGTTTCTGTATTTTCTTTTCGAGAAGGTACGCATCATGAAGAGTACAGGAACAACACCATTTAGAACACCTATATTACTAAACAACCAAAGAGGCCTGCAAAAATTGAGGCGGCAGCCGCTTGCAAAAAACAAGCAGGAAAGGAATACACTATGGCTAATGTAGCATTCATCGGATGGCGCGGCATGGTAGGCTCGGTACTCATGGACAGAATGAGAGCCGAAAAAGATTTCAACGGTTTCGAGCCGGTCTTTTTCTCAACCTCCCAGGTGGGACAGCCTGGACCGGGTATCGGTCTGGATATCCCGCCGCTCAAAGATGCCTACGACATCAAAGAACTCGCCAAAACTGACATTGTTGTCACCTGCCAGGGAGGCGACTATACCAAAAAAGTGTACCCGCAGCTCAAGGAAGACGGCTGGCAGGGATACTGGATAGATGCCTCTTCTGCCCTGCGTATGCAAGAAGACAGTGTAATCGTTCTTGACCCTGTAAATCGTGACGTTATCGATGCGGCACTCAATGTTGGTGTAAAAAATTATATAGGAGGCAACTGTACGGTCAGCCTGATGCTGATGGCTGTGGGCGGACTTTTCCACAATAATTGTATAGAATGGCTTACCTCGATGACCTATCAGGCTGCGTCCGGTGCAGGGGCTAAAAACATGCGCGAACTCATTGACCAGATGGCCTTCATTGCCGAGGCATCATCAGACCTGCTGCAAAACCCGGCAAGTACGGCTCTCGAACTTGACTCGCGCGTGCTGGACGCAATGCACGACAATGCATTTCCAACGCAGAATTTCGGTTTTCCCCTTGCCGGAAGCGCCCTGCCCTGGATCGATACCCCCATGGAGAACGGCCAGAGCAGAGAAGAATGGAAGGGATTTGCCGAGACCAATAAAATTCTCCAGACAAAAAGCCCGATTCCCATTGACGGGTTGTGTGTGCGTATTAGTTCAATGCGCTGTCACGCCCAGGCTTTGACCATAAAGCTCACCAAGAGTTATGAGCTTGATGAAATCAGCGAAATGATTGCTTCTGCCAATGACTGGGTAAAAGTTATTCCGAACATCAAGGAAGAAACTCTCAAATATCTTACCCCCTCTGCGGTAACCGGAACACTCCAAGTACCGGTCGGCAGAATCAGGAAACTGAACATCGGCACTGAATACCTGACCCTGTATACCGTTGGGGACCAGCTTCTCTGGGGTGCTGCCGAGCCGATCAGACGCATATTCAAAATAACCCTGAAATATCTATCCAAGTAAAGACATCCGGAGGGCACCCAACACCATTACATATCACGGCATTGACACCAGCAGACAATTTATCATACATCAAGGAGAAAGCATGCACGATTTTCAAAAACCCTTGTCACAACATGAAAGGCTTCATTACAATTCACTTACCAGGGAAAATATCGAATTCTTACGAAATCGTTACAATCACACTAATCGCTGGGTAATTGCGGATATGCTGCGTCGCAGCCGTTACCACTTCCCGGAAAAACCCGCCTTGATCTTTAAAAATATGAGCCTCACATATGCCGAGCTTGAAGATGAATGTAATCGAGTTGCAAATGCCTTGCTCGCTCTGGGCATCCGCAAGTATGACCGGGTGGCGATTCTTGCACGCAACACTCTCCACCATGTGCTGACCTGGTTCGGCTGTGCCAAATCCGGCGCGGTCTACCTTGCTGTCAACTACCTTCTGCAAGGCGAAGAAATCGCTTATTGTATCAGACATTCCGAAAGCAGAGTATTCATTGTTGAGGATGACTTCTATGATCTTGTCAAGGATGTTCTGGACGATATACCCAACGTTGAAACCCTGATCTGGTCTGATCATGGTTCAGGACAGCCATGCACAGATGCTAGATTCCTGGAGTTTGATGCGTGGTACAAGCCCTGCAGCATAGATGAACCGGATGTGATCCTGCACATCGAAGATCCGTTACAGATGACGTACACCAGCGGAACCGAATCCCTGCCGAAGGGAGTGATCACTCCCAACCAGGCCCTGATTGCACAGTATATGGGATGTATCATCGAAGGCGAATATGAATCGTGTGATGTCAACGTAAACGCACTGCCGCTCTATCACTGCGCCCAGCGTGACGTAATGATGAACCCGGTTTTCTATATCGGGGGTACCAATGTCCTGATCACCCCGAATATTGAGGAAATACTGTCCAATCTCGAGTACTACAAGGCAACCATGTTCTTTGCCCCTCCAACTGTCTGGATCGGAATTCTCAGGCATCCTGAATTCGAGAAGCATGATCTTTCAAACCTCAAGAAATTCTATTACGGGGCATCCATTATGCCGGTAGAAATCCTGAAACAGATCATGCAGAAATTTCCAGGGGTCAAGATTTATAATTATTACGGCCAGACAGAGCTTGCCCCTTATCATACTATCCTCAAGGCCGAAGATGCCATGACCAAGCTCGGTTCAGCCGGTATGGGCGGCATCAATATGGAAACAAAACTCGAGGATGATAATGGAAACGCAATTGACATCACTGATACGGCAGGAGAAATCTGCGGCAGAGGGCCTCATGTAATGATGCACTACTTTAAGGAACCCGAAAAAACCGAGGATATAATGAGGAGTGGTTGGTTCCACTCCGGCGATCTCGGACAGCTTGACGAGGACAGGTATATCCAGGTGGTGGACCGCAAAAAGGACATGGTCAAAACCGGTGGAGAGAATGTCTCCAGCCGGGAAGTCGAGGAGATCATCTATCAAGATTCAAGGGTTAAGGAAGTGGCAGTTATCGGCATCACAGATCCTAAATGGGTTGAGGCCGTGACTGCTGTTATTGTTCCCAGGCAAGGGGCCCATATCATTGAAGCCGATATTGTTAATCTGTGTAAAAAAACACTGGCTCCGTTCAAGGTCCCCAAAAAAGTAGTGTTTGTGGATGATCTTCCAAAAACACCTTCAGGCAAAGTGCTTAAAAGACAGTTGCGCGCAAAATACAACGAAATCTTTGTCCGCAAGGCATCATAGTTTTACCAGGGATGCTGAATTCATATTCAATATCCCTTTACTCTAAGTCATGTATTCTCATGCCGGATACTTTTCCGGCAAAACAGGCACGACTACAAGTCTCAACCTAGTTAGCAAACCTATTCAAACACTTAGATCACCATCCATGCCTATACAAAACACAAACTAATCAGACAATTCGGTTTGAATTGTATAAATTATTTGCATATATGTGCCATAATCAATTGAAAGTAGAACAGACTGCGATGAATGATTGTTCAATGCTGTTGTTTTTTTATTAAGATTATTATATAATAAGTATTATAATTGGTCAATAAAAGCTTGAATCGAATTATCAATGGTAAACATAGAAAAAATACAAGATCTGATTAAACATGCTGATATTTCTAAAGTATTGCCCTTCTATACAAACAATAAGGACCGAATCCTGTATCACCTGCGCGAAATCCTGAAACAGCAGCCTCCAAGAAAATACTTTTCCTTTTTGCTAGATGACCAACTTGGTCGCCAGAGAGTGTGGATATATATCAATTCCGTTGAAGATGCCCTGAGGGGAAGAGTAGATGTCTTTTTTAAAGATCAGGAGGAAATCGGCTACCTCAGAGCCCTTGAAGGCTATAAGATCGATGATGTTTTAGGTTTTACAGTCGCGTTCAAGACAGCCCTATGGTTAATGATTCTAGAACACAATTCCAAGGGCAAAAATATTCTCAACACAAATGATATCAGAATCCTGTGTGAACTGACCGATTGTTCATCCTATCTACTTTCACGATCATTTATGGTCACAAGCAACAAAATCATTACCAAGCACAGCAAACTTCTCCAAGCCCTGCACCAGTATGCTGCAGACGTGGTTTCGGTATTTGAAGAACAGAAAATTTGGGCATTCGCAACTCAGGGAATCTACGAGATCTACGGATTATATGGTACTTTTCTGGTTATTAATGATGAAGATTACAACTTGGCCGGTCCAAAAGGAATGCATATGATCGGTTTGCAAGTATCACAGATTTTGCTGAAAAAACTGTGTGCAGCAATTACAATCGATACCGATGCACTGGCCATAGACCTCTCCGATACCATAATCCCCTTGAACGACTATTTAGATGAAACTCAATATAAGATTATCTGCAAGCCCATAAAAAACCGCTATGATAAATTCCTGGGTATGCTTTTTATTCATGATCAGAATCGAGTGTTCGGATTTTCTCGATATGACTTCGACCTCCTCCAGCAATTCTCATATTTCACGGGAGCTGTGCTGTCGAACTGCAGAATGGCCACGGAAATCGCATGTAATCAGAGAGAAATGAGCGATCTGGCCGGCAGACTGATTTCTATCCAGGAAGAAGAACGCAAGGAAATTGCTGCAGAAGTACATGACACCATCACTCAAGCTCTGACCGGAATCGGCTACAAAGCTATCTTATGTCAGGAAATCTTAAATAAAGACAAGGAGAGACTCGACAGAGAACTCAACCAGCTTGTCGAAAAGGTCAACGAGGCCCTCCAACAGTCCCGCCAGATCAGCCATAATCTGCGCCCTCCTCTTCTGGATGATATGGGAATTCTGCCAGCCCTGAAAAATCTTATCAGCAATTTCAGCAAAACTGTGGACTGTGAAATCAGGTACTCATTTCCATCTGATCTAAACATCAACAAAAAAATCGAGGTTTCTCTTTATCGTATTCTGCAGGAAGCCCTGCAAAATATCAAAAAACACAGCCAACCCACACAGGTATCAGTATCTCTTAGCGTTGATAATTCAGACACTCTTTGTTTAAAGGTCGATGATGATGGCCAGGGATTTAATTTCTCCAGCAGAAAAAAAGAGCTCAAACATCCTGAACTTGGCCTGCGAATCATGCGGGAACGGGCAGAAGACTTGGGTGGCAAATTACATATATCCTCCCGCTCCGGTCAAGGTTGTCACCTGACCCTGACTGTACCGAGAAAGGAAAACCATTATGAAAAAATGCATCAGAATTTTGGTGGTTGATGATCACGCCATAGTAAGAGAGGGTATAAAATCATTGCTCGAGCTTGAGGATGATGTTGAAATCGTGGATGAAGCAAATTCAAGCAATGATTGTCTCCAGAAAATAAACCACAACAGCGATTACGATGTCATACTGATGGATCTGAAGATGCCGGGGGTTGACGGAATTGCTGCCACCCGCCTTATTAAAGAAAAATTTTCAACAATTAAAGTTCTTATCCTCACCAATTACGACGATGAAGATTTTGTTATGGAATCGATCAACGCCGGAGCTGATGGGTATGTATTAAAAGATGTCAAGAAAGGTGATCTGATTAAAATAATCCGTGGTGTGTTGCAGGATAGATCATTTATCGATCCTGGGGTCACTCATAAGGTTTTTGACCGTTTGAAACGCACATCGATCTTTTCATCCGGAGGCATGTCCGAGGGCACGCGCTTGCGACCCGTCCTCTCCGAGCGTGAATTGCAGATTCTTGAACTCCTGGTTGAAGGAATATCGAACAAAGATATCGCCGACACGATTTATGTGTCAGTTGATACAGTCAAAGCTCACCTGAAAAATATATACAAAAAGCTCGGAGTCCATTGCCGGGCCCAGGCAGCCAAGACAGCCATCCAGGAAGAAATTATTCATTTGTCCAGCCGTACCCATTGATACCACTGCTAATTACCCGATTAAGTGATTCATTTTTACCCCTTCGGGCGATTTACTTATATACATCTCTCTGCTAGGTTGCCATCATTACAAATTATAATTCAATACAATAAAACGGAATACCGCGAGGGTTAGAAATTTTTCAGCACTGCTTAGGTAAAGTTTTATTGATTACACGGATAACTTTTCCTTGAATGGATTGTTAAAGGGAAAAGATATTTAAAAGACGAGCAATTAAAAGAGGGAGGAATGATATGAGCAAGAAAATTTTCGACAAAGGGCTAACGCGCCGTGATTTTCTCAAGACAACCGTTTTAAGTGGAGCTACCGTAGGGGCAACACTGTCGCTTGCGCCAGGGCTCAGTTTTGCCAAGGCCAAGAAAAAAGGCGTCTACACAATGAAATATGACTGCTATATCGGACAAACCGCTGAACCTGCCGCGCTAGATGACTGGTTTCTGGATGAGATTGTTAAAAGAAGCGATGGCCAGATTAAAATCAACAAATTTTGGTCCGGATCCCTGCACAAGGTGGGACAGCATTTACCGGCCATACGTGACGGTCTGTCTGAGATTTCATTGATTGCCTATGGATACTACCCCTCCGATGTCCCTTTAAGCAGGGGTCTGGAATGGTATTATATGGGATGTGACCATGCGGACGTTCTGCTCAAGGTTTGCCGCGACATGTACAATAACACCCCTGAACTGCGCGATGAATGGGAAAAGAGAAACAATGCCCAGGTTCTATACTTCACCAACTGGAGCTACTGTCCCTTCTACATGAAAGAACCTATGACAAGCATTGATTTCCTCAAAGGCAAAAAAATTCGGGGATACGGTATCGGGGCCGAGACAGTCAACCGCCTCGGCGGACAGGGCATGCCGGTCGTAGCCGGTGAAGTGTATACCTCGCTTGAACGGGGCATCCTTGACGGAGTCTTCGCCTTTGCCTTCATTACCGCTGAAAAGATGAAACTCCACGAACAAGCCCCATATATAGTCGAATCCGGTGCCGGAGCACATGCACCGACTACTGTTGTAATGAACAGGCCACTCTGGCTTTCACTGCCTGATAATCTCAAGGAAGTCATCAACAGTACCATTGAGGATATCTATGATCACCAATACACGGAACTCTATAGCAAACTGATGATCGAAAGTGTTGGTGCAATGGTTAAGGGCGGTGCCAAATTCTCCATTTTACCGGATTCTGAGATCAAAAAAGCCGCCGCCATGGTTCAGCCGGCAATAGTCAATGAATGGGCAGAAAAGATAGCCAAGCCATTAGGGTTTGACGGGTATGCCTTTATCAATGAGATTCGGGCATTGATCAAAAAATACGAGCCGGGCAAGCTTATGAACCCATGGGAAGTATACAAGAAAAATTTCGCATAAACAGTTAGATGTTGAGGCACTGGGAAGAGGTAAATACTTTTCCTCTTCCCGCTTCACATTAGGTGATCACGCCTGATAAAACAATTCAATTAAACAAAGGATACAGGTGTGCCATGACTAATACGCACAATTTAACATTAGTTGAAAGAATCGAAAACAAATACAGAATTCTTAGCACAGCACTGAGTTCATTGTCTGCGATAACGATCGCTCTGATGATGTTGTCCACCACGATAGATGCCACGGCCCGCTACGTATTAAACAATCCCCTTCCAGGAATATTCGAGCTCAACGAAGTCTTGCTGGTCATCTGTGTATACATGGGAATTACCTGGACTCAGATGGAGCGCGGTCACATTCGCGTCGAGATTATCGTATCCAGAGTTTCTACAAAGACAAGACATTCTCTTAATATCTTATCCTGGGTTGTGGCTCTTATCTTTGTAGCAATTCTCTGTCATCAGACATTTCTGGGTTTTCAAGACTCCTTCCGTATCAGAGAATTTCGCTGGGGCTCCATCCAGATGCCGATCTGGTGGGCAAAAGGGCTCGTCCCGCTTGGCTGCCTGATGCTGATGGCCCAACTCGTTCTGGATATATGGAAAGAGATAATGTCCTTACTCGGCATCAAAGAAATTGAAATACCCGAGGGATCTGCCACCGAGAAACTCGGCTGAAGCAGGGTAACATTACCAAACAATTAGGAGAATTCCATGTTAGATCCTACATTGGCTGTCATTATCAGTATACCTGTCGTTTTGATCATGCTCTCTTTGGGCATACCGGTTTTCGTATCGCTCGGATTGACCGGTTTCTTGGGGTGCGCAGTGATTAGTTCCTGGGATCAGGCACTAATCCAGCTTAAGGTGTTCCCGTATGTTCAGTCGGCAAGCTACCTGATGGTTGTTGTGCCGTTATTTATCATTATGGGCCACTTTGCATTCAAAGCCGGTCTTGGGCGCGACGTTTTCACCATAGGTCGCAAATGGTTTTCACGTTTCCCGGCCGGTCTTGGTCTGGCTGCCATTATCGGCAGTGCAGGCTTTGCAGCATGTTCCGGTTCAAGTGTCGCCACGGCTGCAACCATGGGAGCCGTGGCTGTCCCTGAAATGCGATCCCAAGGCTATGACCCTTCTCTGGCCTGCGGTATCGTTGCAGCAGGAGGCGTTCTCGGCATTCTTATCCCACCCAGCGTAATTTTGGTTTTCTACGGAGTAATCACCGATACATCAGTCGGTTCAATGCTGGTTGCCGGAGTAATTCCCGGGTTTCTTTCCGTGCTAATATACATGCTTGGTCTTGTTTTTCTCAGCAAGATTGAACCGAGTCTGGCCCCCGAATCCGTGCATGTATCCTGGAAAGAGCGCTTCGTTTCGTTGAAATACGGCGTGGGCGCAGCCATTCTGTTCTTTGTTGTAATCGGAGGCATTTACATCGGGTGGTTTACCCCTACCGAAGCGGCTGCTGTCGGTGCATTTGTCGCCTTCGTATCCATGATTGTCCGCCGAAAAACATTGGAAAGCGAAAGCTTTACCTCGGCACTCAAAGAATGCTTTTCATCAACAGTACGGACCACCTGCATGGTATTTATCGTTATTGTCGGTGCGGGACTGTACAGCTATTTCCTCACTCTGGCTCAGGTTCCCCAGATGATCTCAATGTGGGTTGCAACCCTGGAGTTTCCTGCACTGGCTATCGTTGCCATGTTTCTTGTGATCTATGTCCCTTTGGGAATGTTTCTCGATTCATTCTCACTTCTGCTGGTAACGCTGCCCATAATGTTTCCTGTTGTTACCTCGCAACTTGGTTTCAGTGCCCTGTGGTTCGGCATCCTGTCAACAAAACTTTGCGAGATCGGGCTGATTACGCCTCCGGTCGGACTCAACGTATACGTGCTTGCAGGTGTAGTTAGGGATGTTCCTCTAGCAAAAATCTTCAAAGGATGTTTGTGGTTTGTTATTTTCGAACTGATTGCGACTGCGATAATCTTTTTCTTCCCGAGCATCAGCACTTGGCTGCCAACTTCTATGGGTTCTGGATAACAAAAAAGGTAGAGGGACAGGGAGTGTCTGTATTTTAAACAATCATGAACAATAACTGATTCTATGATGCATGAGGTAAAAAAACAATGATTAGTAAACCAATAGATCTTCATGGACGCAATGCAATAGTCACCGGTTCTGCCCGGGGCATTGGAGCCGCCGCAGCCATTGCCCTCGCCCGCGAGGGAGCAAATGTGGTTGTAACGGATCTCATTGATGGTAATGAAACTGTGCTTAAAATACAAGAGATGGGACGTAAAGCCGTTTTCATTGAGGCGAATGTTGCACATTTCAAAGACGTAACCGGTCTGATGGAGAAATCCATTCAAACGTTCAAACATATCGACATCCTGGTGAATAATGCCGGAGTTGTCCATCGAGACGGTCTGCTCGAGACATCTGAAGCTACTTTTGACAGGGTCGTCGGTGTTATTCTCAAAGGATCATTTTTCTGTATACAAGCCATTTACCCCTACATGCGGGATAACGGATACGGGAAAATAGTAAATGTCTCCTCCATCTCCGGTATCATAGGCGGGGCCGTGTCCAAGGAGGGCGATAACCCGGAACAGACCAAGGGCAGATCCGGACCTATTTATGCCGCTGCCAAGGGCGGTGTAATAGCCCTTACCAGATGGGTTGCCAAGGATATTGCCAAAGACGGCATCTTCGTCAACGCCATCGCGCCTGGTGCATGCCAAACCGATATGACCACAGGCTATAATTACTCGGTCGAAAGCTTCCCGATTCCCCGCATGGGCCATCCCGATGATATGGCCGAAGCGATTGTCTTTCTTTCATCAGAAGCCTCTAACTATATCACCGGTCAGGTTCTAAATGTTGACGGCGGCTGGGTCATGTCATGATTTTTTTGCTTAATGAACAGAAGATAAAATAATTCTTAAAAAGAACAAAGAAACTAAACAACAAGGAGGTATTGATAATGAACGTTGGAACTTTTCTAACAAAGTCGGCGCTCACATTTCCGGACAACCTTGCCATTGCACATGGGCCAAAAAAGTTGACATATTCCCAGTTCAATGCGCGAGCAAATAAGCTGGCTAATGCATTGGCCAGGCTGGGGATCAGGAAAGGCGAAAATATCGCTGTCTTAACCTACAACTATCCGGAAACGCTAGAATCTATCTTTGCCTGTTTTAAAGCCGGCATCGGCTCCTGTCCGATCAATTTCAGGCTTCACCCGAAAGAGTTCGGGTTTATTATCGATCACTGTGAAGCTAAAGCTGTGGTTATTTCGGAAGAGTTCAATGAATCGATCCTGGAAGTCCGCGATATGATGCCAAATGTCAAGTATATAATTACAATCAAGGGCGCAAGTGGTGAACTCCTGGACTACGAGGAACTCCTGGCAAACGAAACCGACGTGTTTGCAGACGTGGATGTCGAACCTGATAACCTGGCTTGGCTTTTCTACACATCAGGAACTACCGGACAGCCCAAAGGTGCCATGCTCACTCATCGCAATCTGATAGCCATGTCAATGAATTTTTATGCGGACATGTGTTCTATTGGTCCGGATGATGCCGTACTCCATGCAGCCCCAATCTCACATGGCAGCGGCCTTTATGCTATTCCCAATGTCGCCAAGGCTTCAGCAAATATAATTCTTGCATCCAAATCGTTTGACCCTGAACTGGTCTTCAAAACAATCGAAGAATACAAAATCACGAACATGTTTGCTGCACCGACAATGGTCAAGATGATGATCGACAGCCCGGCAGTGGATAAATACGACCATTCTACCATGAAATGCCTTAATTATGGCGGAGCTCCCATGTATGTAGAAGACTTGAAGAAGGGTATTAAAAAGCTTGGTCCCTGCCTCGTACAACTTTTCGGTCAGGGTGAATCACCCATGACAATAACCTATCTCCCGGTTCGTGACCATGTCGCAGAAGGTACTGATCTCCAGATGCATAGGCTTGCCTCCGCCGGAATTCAACGCACCGATGTAGACGTAAAAATCTTCGATGAGAATGATAACGAACTCCCCTTGGGTGAACAAGGTGAGATCGTGTGCCGTTCGGATATCGTCATGAAAGGATACTGGAGAAACCCGGAATCCAGCACCCAGACCCTTGCCAAGGGTTGGCTACATACCGGTGATATTGGCTACATCGATGAATACGGGTATCTCTTCATTATGGACCGTTCAAAAGATATGATCATCAGCGGTGGGGAAAACATTTATCCGCGTGAAATCGAGGAAGTCCTTACTAGACACCCGGCAGTCAAAGAGGTGGCTGTTATCGGTGTACCTGATCCCAAATGGGGAGAAGCCATAAAGGCGGTTGTATCTCTTGAGCCAGGAGTATCCTCAACGGAAAAAGACTTGATAGACTACTGTACGGAGAACATGGCCAGATATAAACGGCCAAAGTCAATCGATATCATTGATGATTTACCCAAGAGCAACTACGGTAAAATCTTGAAACGAGAGCTGAGAGATAGATATTGGAAAGATAAAAAAAGCAACGTTGTCTAGCGACAAAAAATATCAATCGATATTATCGGTAGCAATTTACAACGATTTCGTTTGCAGGGCTTCTAAACATTGAAACCCTCCATTTCCTCTTGAAGCCCTGCATTTTTTTAAATGCAAAACAAAGGAGAACAGGCTTTGAAACGAAGAAAATTAGCACGAGGAGTAGCGGTAATCGGTGCAGGCATGTCTCGTTTTGGTATGTTCAATAATAAAGATTCAAAGGATCTTTTTGTTGAAGCATTCAAAGAAATGCTTGAATCCATCGACAAAGGTTTTGATCCAAATGACATTGATTCGTTATACCTTGGAAATTTCACGAACGATTTTTTTGTGCATCAAGCACACTGGGCACCAATTATTTCAGAACTTATAGGCGTTGCTCCAAAACCTGCAACCAGGACAGAAGGAGCCTGTGCATCCAGTGCCCTGGCATTTCGTGAAGGGGTCTTTTCCATAGCATCAGGATTTAACGATATAGTCCTGGTCGGAGGCGTAGAAGAGATGTCCAAGTGCACCACCGAAGAGGTGGCTGAAGGATTGGCGCTGGGGACCTTTCCATATGAAGGAGAAGTTGGATTTACCTTTCCCGGTGTTTTCGGCGCATTTGCAACTGCCTATTTTGCCCGCTATGGTGCCTCCCGCGAAGACCTGATGAACATAACCATCAAGAGTCATAACAATGCCCCCTTAAATCCCAAGGCCCAGATAAATCAGACCGTGGCCGATATCATGCAAGGTAAAATTGAGAAAGCTAACCGGCAGGGAAAACCTGTTCCAAGTTGGGAAGACGAAAGAGCCTTTCTCAGAGATGTAAAAGCAAATCCTGTTGTTGCCTGGCCCATGCATCTGTTTGATTGTTGTCCCATCAGTGATGGTGCGGCCTGCATGCTTCTGGTTGCAGAGGAACTGGCGAAGAATTTTACCGACAATCCCCTTTACGTAGCAGGACTGGGACAGGGCAGCGGAAAAGGTCTGCACGCTATGCAGAATCTTACCTCCATGGAGGCGACAAAGAATGCAGCGCAGGAGGCCTATGCCATGTCTGGCTTTAACCCTGACGATATTCAGTTCTCAGAGGTTCACGACTGTTTCTCTGCTGCGGAACTTATCCACATAGAGGATCTGGGATTTTTCAAGCCTGGCGAGGGATATAAAGCTATTGCCGATGGTGCAACAAAGCTTAACGGATCTAAGCCGATTAACACTTCTGGGGGCCTGAAATGCAAAGGACACCCTGTCGGTGCGACCGGAGTTGGACAACTTATCGAAGTGTGGAAACAGCTGCGGCAGGAAGCAGGCCCGAGACAGATACCCAATGAAAATCTTTGTATCGGTTCTGCACATAATCTCGGTGGTACAGGCGGAACCTGCACGTTCACCATTCTTGAGAGGAGATAGTCTAATGCAAGAACGACCTTTCAGCGATATATCATTCAGGCAATATCTCGACGAAAATATTTTAATGGGATCACGCTGTAAGGAGTGTGGTACAATATTCACTCCACCGAAACAGATGTGTAACGTTTGTTATAAATCAGCCATGGAATGGCTGCAAATGAGTGGTACCGGCAAGCTTGCCGCATTTACTTGTATCACTGTTGCTCCGCAGATGATGATTGACGAAGGGTTCGGCCGCTCGAATCCTTATTGTGTCGGCGTCATTGAGCTTGATGAAGGGACCAGGGTGGCCGCGCGTATTGTAGGCGTTGATCCGAAAGAACCTGAAGGTATTAAGGTAGGCACTCCGATGCATGTACAGTATCTTCACCGGGATAGAGGAAAAAACCCAAATACCTTTTTAGCATTTGAAGTAGACTGATGGCTTCTTTGCAGCAGAACTTCTGATAATTCTACCAAGAAAAGGAGTTACTATTATGACCGAAGCAACAACATATTCAGAGGCATTTGAGAAATCTATCCACGAACCGGAACTATTCTGGGCCGAGGCGGCCGAATCAATACAGTGGGAGAAAAAATGGGACAAAGTGCTTGATGATTCAAAGCTTCCGTTTTATAGATGGTTTGCAGGAGGCACACTCAATACCTGTTATAATGCCCTTGACTATCATGTGGAATCCGGAAGAGCCGACCAGGTCGCAATAATCCATGACAGCCCGGTAACAAACTCGATCAAAAAAATTACCTATAAAGAACTTCTTGACAATGTATCTCTTTTTGCCGGTGTTCTCAAGAATCTTGGTGTAGAAAAAGGAGATACCGTTATCATCTACATGCCCATGATCCCTCAGGCGGCGATTGCAATGCTTGCCTGTGCCCGGATCGGAGCGGTCCACTCGATGGTGTTCGGCGGTTTTGCACCAAACGAGCTTGCAATTCGCATTGACGATGCCAAACCGAAGACCATTGTCTCTGCATCCTGCGGGATCGAAGGCAAAAAAACAATTCCCTACAAACCGCTTGTAGACAAAGCAATAAAACTCTCTACACATAAGCCGGAAACATGCGTAATATTTCAGAGACCCCAGGTGTCGGCCGAACTGATTGATGGTCGCGATTATGATTGGGAAAATTCCATGAAAAATGCCGAACCAACTCAGTGTTTGCCCGTTGCGGCAACCGATCCTTTGTATATCCTGTACACATCCGGAACAACCGGCAAGCCAAAAGGTGTTATGCGTGACAACGGTGGTCACGCGGTCGCTCTTCGGTGGTCGATGGAAAACATCTTTGATATCAAACCAGGAGATGTATTCTGGGCTGCTTCTGATGTAGGCTGGGTTGTAGGGCATTCGTACATCATTTACGCTCCACTGTTGAGCGGCTGTACAACAATCATCTATGAAGGCAAACCTATCGGCACCCCGGACCCGGGTGCTTTCTGGCGGGTCATCTCTGAACACGATGTTTCTGTTCTTTTTACCGCCCCGACAGCTCTGCGGGCTATCAAAAAAGAAGATCCGGATGCTCTATTCTTAAAAAAATATGATATCAGTTGTCTCAGATATCTGTTCCTTGCCGGCGAACGACTCGATCCCGATACATATTACTGGGCCAATGATAATCTGGGAATTCCCGTAATAGATCACTGGTGGCAGACCGAAACAGGCTGGCCCATCGCTGCAAACTGTATGGGGATCGAACCGCTTCCTATCAAGGCAGGCTCACCCACCAAACCGGCACCTGGATATAACGTACAGATTGTTGATCAGGAAGGGAATCAACTTCCGGCGGGAAGTGACGGCTATGTGGTGATGAAACTCCCCCTCCCCCCCGGCTGTCTGCCAACCCTCTGGAATGACGATGCCCGCTTTTTAGAATACGTTACCGAGATAGAAGGCTTTTACGTGACTGGTGACGGTGGATACATCGATGAAGACGGGTATCTCTTCATCATGGGCCGTATGGACGATGTCATTAATGTTGCGGGGCATCGCCTTTCAACCGGGGCCATGGAGGAAATTGTGGCAAAGCATAAAGATATTGCGGAATGTGCTGTTCTCGGTGCGAAGGATCAACTCAAGGGCGAAGTGCCGATCGGCTTTGCCGTTCTCAAGGCAGGAGTTGAACGTGAACCTAATGAAATCGTCAGCGACCTTGTACAGATGGTACGCTCCGAACTCGGCGCTGTGGCATGTTTCAGACAGTGTGCGATCGTCAGTGCCCTACCGAAAACCCGCTCAGGAAAAATTTTGCGGGGCACAATGCGCAAGATAGCCAATGGTGAAGAGTATCCCGTCCCATCCACGATTGAAGATTCATCGGCATTGCCTGTAATCGAATCTGCCGCAAAATCTATCGGTTTCGGCAAATAGGAGAAAACATATGGAAAAAATACCACAGAAACCAAACAAGAAACTCAAAGAAGTTTATGCTGATTCCTCGCCGACAAAATTTGGCGAACGCAAGCCGGATTTCACCACGATGGGTCGAAAGATCGGAAACACCGTGCATAACTTCAGGGAAGTGGCCATCGTGGAAGCCTGCCGGACACCCTACGGAAGAGTCGGAGGAAAACTTAAAGAGTATACGGCTCCGGAATTAGGAGCAATGGCTATTCAGGAAGTCTTGAGAAGAACAAACGGCAAAGTTAAGCCTGATGATGTGGATTACATTATTATGGGCCAAGTAGTTACTGCGGGATGCGGTCAGGTTCCCGGACGTCAAGCCACGATTCTAGCCGGGATACCGGAGCATGTTCCATGCATAACAGTCAATAAGGTGTGTTCCTCAGGAATCAAGACCATTGACTTGGCAGTGCAGATGATACAACTGGGCAGGGCTGAAATTTGTATCGCCGGCGGACAGGAAAGCATGAGTAACTGCCCCTACCTTCTGCCGGAAATGCGCTGGGGGGTAAGAATGGCCCAACCATCCAGACCGGTCGTGGACTCGATGGTCTACGATGGCCTGTGGGACGCGTTCTACGAACGCCATATGGCAATCCACGGCTCCGAAATTGCCGATGAATTCGGATTTACCCGGGAAGACCAAGACCGGTGGGCCTACCACTCACAAATGGCGGCTAAGGACGCCATGGAAACAGGCAAACTGGACGACGAAATTTTCCCGGTTGAGTATCATAAAAAGAAAGAATCACTCATCATAGACAAGGATGAATTTCCCAGGCCGGATACCACAATGGAAGGACTTGCGTCACTACCCCCGGTGTTCGGGCACAAAAGTACGGTAACCGGTCAGCCCGGGAGTGTAACTGCCGGGAATGCACCCGGAGTTAATGATGGTGGTGATGTGTGCCTGGTGATGAGCCTGGAGATGGCGGACAAGTTAGGTTTGAAACCATTGTTTACTGTACTGGACTATGCCGAAGTCTCACAGCCAACCAAGGACATTGCCACTGTTCCCGGACTCTCAATCAAAAAAGTCCTGGAGCAGAACAACATGACCATAGATAATGTGGACCTCATCGAAATTAACGAAGCTTTTGCCGCTGTAGTTCTGGTAAGTTGCAAGAGCATTCTGGAAATGAGTGAAGAGGAGATGTACAAAAAGGTCAATGTCAACGGCAGTGCCATTGCATACGGACACCCCATTGGTGCAACCGGAGCCCGTATAATCATGACGTTAGCTTATGAGCTTCGGAGGCGGGGCGGTGGAATCGGGGTATGCGGAATCTGCTCGGGTAATTCTCAGGGAGATGCCATGCTGATAAAGGTTGAACCATAGTTCTTCTGTGCAACTTTTTTAAGAAAGTGGATTCGTAAAGGCAGGCATTCATGCTTGCTTTTATGAATCCCATCGATAATAAAGCAACCATCGGTATAACCGGTTCAGCTACCTTTTCTCAGCTTTAACAACATAAATAATATGGAGTATGGAGGATGAATTATGTTGCCGGAGATTGGATCAACCTACAGCTTCAGGAAAACGTTTTCCGAATCCGACGTATACCTTTACGGCGGCATTATCTGTGACAGCAGTCCCTGGCATATCGATGAAATATATGCCAAAAACTCGATTTTCAAAAAACGCCTGGTCTATGGAATGCTTACCGGCAGCCTGTTCGGCACTATCATCGGCAGGTATTTTCAGGGATACATCTACCTGAGCCAGGAAGTTACCTTTACCAAACCGGTCTTTATCGGTGATACGGTCGAGTTGAAAGTTGAGATACTTAATATCGATGAAAGGCAGATCATCTCACTCAAAGGAACATGCTATAATCAAGACGGAGAGAACGTCTTGACCGGCCTTGCAAAAATTAAGCAGCTCTAAAAGTAAACCTCCTTACATCTCGATATTACGTTTCAGGCTTGTTTTAAAGCATAAAAATAGTGTTCCTTCGGCATGTTTTGTGTGATAGAAATATTTTGCCTGATTGTAATATCTCGAGAGCTATATGTTCAGCATGCTGATTATTGTTAAAATATCTGTCACCATTGCAATTGTACTGGCACTCTCACTAATTGCCGAACATGTAAGCCCGCGGGTTGCAGGCCTCTTGGCTGGATATCCTCTGGGAGCCGCGCTGGCACTGTTTTTCTATGGCCTGGAAATAAGCCCTGAATTCGCTGCCATAAGCGCAATCTATACCATCCTCGGATTAATCGCTATTCAATCCTTTGCATATTTTTACTATATCACCTCCCTGCATGTGAGAAAATTTATTATCCCTGCATCCTCTGTTATGGCAGTATCCGGATATTTCCTCGTTGCCTGGTTGCTCCATTTTCTTAAATTAAGCACCCTTTGCACGACAATTCTGAGCATACTTTCAATCTTGTTGTTTGTGTACCTTTTCAGACAAATCGAAAATCGAAAGATCCAAAAAAGAATCAGATTGAATTTTCAAGTTCTTTGTGTCAGGGCGTTTTTCGCAGCTGCATTCATTGTCGTAATTACCGGGATTGCTCATCTGGTCGGTCCTCGCTGGGCCGGGCTGCTATCTGCATTTCCGACAACGTTTTTCCCCCTTCTGTTGATCGTACACTTTACATATTCTTCCGAGCATGCGCATACGGTTATAAAGAATTTTCCAATCGGTCTGGGATCAATTATCGCATATGGATTATCAGTTTCATTCACTTATCCGGCCTGCGGGGTTCTTGTCGGCACTGGGATATCGCTAGGGATAGCAACAGTTTATCTGCTAATTTATAATTTTGCTGTCTACAGAGGCGAGTGAATTTTAAACGCAAGCCATAAAAATTACGGTTACATCCTGTCAATGTGCCATTTTTTCAATGATAATTAACCCCTATCAACCATGATCGATATCTAAATTATATTCTTCCGACTATTTGCTGTAATATAAGAGGTTGATGGACCAGCATGTATGTGATACCCGTCTGGGCGGTATGGACAGCATTGAATCCACACAACAAGGCGAAAAGTATTCCAACAGACCAATAGCCGGAGCGCTGCATATGCTGAGCTCGGCCCTCGTCTTTGCCATAATGGGAGCTCTGGTCAAAACGCTTTCGCAGTCCCTGTCCATTGAAATGGTTGTCTTTTTCCGTAATGTATTTGCCCTGATCTTTATCATTCCCTGGGTTTGTTATCGCAATCCTGCCGGAGGTATAAAAACATCAAAATTTTATTTCCATGTGCTGCGCAGCGTTGCCGGACTAGGGGCCATGTACTGCTATTTCTATGCACTGGCACACATGAAACTGGGAGAAGCGGTACTCCTTTCCTACACCACCCCGTTGTTCATTCCTATTATTGCTTATCTGTGGATAAAGGAATCTGTCCCCCGAAAAGTGATTGCTGCCGTCATTATAGGATTTGCAGGCATTATGTTGATCCTTAAGCCTGGAAGCGGACTTTTCGATCCGGTTGCCGTCATCGGCCTGGCAGCAGGAATTCTGGCCTCATTTGCTATGGTCACCATCCGTCGCATGGCTCCCACCGAACCACCGGTGCGAATCGTATTTTACTATACTCTTATGGCCACTGTCTTTTCATGTGTACCGCTTTTGTGGGCCTGGCAGACACCCGGCACAACCCTCTGGTGGATCCTGATCCTGACAGGCCTCGTAGCTGTCAGCGGTCAACTACTGATGACCAAGGCCTATAACCTGGCCCCGGCAGCCCAGGTCGGTCCGTTTATGTATGCCGTTGTAGTATTTGCAACCATTATGGGATTTTTGTTCTGGGGAGAATCCCTTGATATTCTATCCCTGGGTGGAGCGGTTCTTGTCTGTCTGGCCGGAATCATGGCCACACTGCATTTCCAGAAAAACCAGAACCCCTGAACCTGATATTGCTAAAAATTCAAAGCATCCAATTATATTCATTAATTTGATTATCACCTTTACAGATATAAGCAGGCTCATTTATGTACATTATATCAAATACAATTTTCTTAATGGATCAATATGAATCAATTTAATTATGAACGAAAAAGATGGTGGATTGCCGCTGCCGCAGTAGTGATGCAGCTCTGTTTTGGTACGGTTTACGCCTGGTCCATCTTCAAAAAACCCATGATGGCCGCTCACGGATGGAGTGAAACGCAAACTCAGACTGCATTTATGATCTACTGCACAGTATTCCCCCTTTGCGTCGCCATTGGAGGCACCCTGGTTGACAGATTCAGACCCCGGATTGTCGGCCTCGCAGGCGGATTGATGTTTGGAACCGGAATCATACTGGCCGGATTTGCAAATCACCTTGAAAATCTCTTTCTCCTCTACATCGTATATGGGATTATCGGGGCAGTGGGGGGCGGATTGGGGTATGTCACCCCGGTAGCCACACTGATCAGATGGTTTCCCGACAAGAGAGGTCTGGTGACCGGACTGGCGGTTATGGGCTATGGTGCAGGTTCATTCATCATGGGTACTTTTGCTCCCAGGATAATCATTAATCATGGTGTAGCCACAACCTTTTATCTCTGGGGAGGGTTGAGCATATTCATGGTGCTGATAGCTGTTATAGCTTTAGAAAATCCACCCACTGAATGGATCCCTTCAGGTTTTCAACCGGCAACTGGAAGCATCTCAAATGTTACTGATTCGTTTACCTTCACCCAGGCAATCAAAGCACCTCAGTGGTGGCTGTTGTGGCTGATATTAATTTTGACTACCAGCGCCGGAATCGGGCTGATTTCCCAGCTGGCACCCATAGCCCAGGAGAAAATGATCGCTGCCAGAGCAGGTGCTATCACCGCTCAACAATTACAAGCAATTGTCATTGTATCAGGAACCATTGTTGCAGCCGGAGCCATATTCAACGGTATCGGCAGGCTCGCCTGGGCATCCCTCTCCGACATAATCGGACGAAAGACAGTGTTTCTGATTTTGTTCGGCACCCAGGCAATTGGATATATGCTGCTGCCCCAAGTAACACATATCCTGATATTCTCAGTCATGGCATGCTACCTGCTCGCCTGCTATGGGGGTATCTTGGCGTCCATGCCTGCATTCGCAGCCGATGATTTCGGGCCTGCACATATCGGCAAAATCTACGGCATGCTTTTTACGGCCTGTGCTGTGGGCGGTTTCTTCAGTCCTTTTTTGCTGGCGTACATTAAAGAGATTACCGGCAGTTTCACTATCGCCTTGTATATTGAGTCCGGACTTCTTATGGCAGGCTTGCTCTTGACGATTGTGTACAGAAAACCGCAACTGAATATGAGGAAATTATCGTGAGAGATTCTACCAAAGCCTTGATGGCCAAACACGGGTGGCGCCTTGACCGGGCAATCCACAACTACCTCTATTTTGCTTTCTACTATCCCTATGTGAAAATTGCTTACCTCGTCTTTCGCTTCCTGGCGAACCATTTTTCCTGGTTCAAACCTTTCGGGGCTTTACTGAAACCCGCATTTAACCGTTATCATGCGAAAATACTCTCATTCAGCGATACTCAGAAAATTTTAGAATTAAATGCAGATCTATCTGCGGTATCAGCAAAAAACAAACAAATCGTGCCATATAAATATGCCTATAAAATCCTGCTTCAAGAACCGGATTATATTGCCGTGATGGACTGCCCCTGTAAAAAGACCCTTAACGCCCCCGCGTGGTCGATTAATTCATGCATCTGTGTCGGGAAAACCACCGCCCAATTCTGGCTAGACAGGTGTGGTAAAAAATACCATGCCCGCAAGATCTCCCAAAACCAGGCGCTGGACCTGATCAAAACATTCAGAGCGCAGGGCTACCTTACACAGGCCTTCTTTAAAGTGGCTACCGGCGGAAGCCTTGGTGTAATCTGCAACTGCCACATCAACAGCTGTGTCAGCCTTCAGGCAACCATGTTTGCCAGGCGCTTTGATCCGAGCCTTTCGATGTCTGCAAATTCAGGATACTCAATCGAACACAATACAACACTATGCAGGAACTGCGGCACCTGTGCCAAAATATGTCAGTTTGGTGCGATTCGTTTCCGGGATAATATCTGGACCTACGACAGTCCAATCTGCATAGGCTGTGAGCTGTGTGCCGAACACTGCCCGCAACAAGCAATCACCCTGGTGCGTGATCCCAATAAAACAGTTCCGCTGGATCTTGATCTCATAAAAGCCGAATACGCCGAGTAAAAAAAGCGCAGACCCATATTCATATTTTGGCAACCAGGGTTTACACCAATATTCCAAATTGGCTAAAAACCATTATGCTTATACAATCACAGTCTATTCAGGGTTGATTAAATTCAGTCAGTTTTTTTCTTCCGAGCTTTTCTTCCCGTGGTTTTTTTCTTTTTCGGTCCTGAGAATTCCAATAAAGTTTCCGCTAGTTTTTTAATCTGTTTATCAACCAGGGCATTAATTGATCCGGCCTCGAATTCACCGTTTTTCTTTCTTTTGCCGGCTTTCACACCGGTAAGAACCTCGATGCCTTCATCAATATGGCCTACTTTCCAGATATGGAATTTCCCCTGCCTGACAGCATCGACAACCTCATCGGAGAGCATCAGATTCCTGGCGTTGGCCTCCGGAATTATCACGCCCTGTTCACCACTGAGTCCCTTGACCTTACACACGTCAAAAAACCCCTCAATCTTCTGGTTCACTCCTCCTATTGCCTGGACTTCTCCTTTCTGATTGACCGAACCCGTAACCGCAATGCTCTGTTTGATCGGTTTGCCGCAAAGTGCTGAAAGGATCGCATAGAGTTCAGTAGAAGAGGCTGAATCACCGTCAATACCGGAATAGCTCTGCTCAAATACCAGGCGTGCGGAAATACTCATAGGCTTGTTGCCGGCATACCTTTGTGCCAGATATCCGGAGAGAATCATAACCCCCTTGGTATGAAGCGGCCCGCCGAGCTTTGCTTCACGTTCAATATCGATCAGCCCTTCCCGCCCCAGGCCTATACTGGTGGTGATTCTGGTGGGCCTGCCGAAACTGATATCACCCAGATCGATGACCGACAGACCATTTACCTGACCGAGTGCTTCACCGCTGACATCAATTTTGATCGTGCCTTCATCGATCATCTCCCTGGTCTTTTCCATTATCATGCTTGAACGGTTGAATTTTTCATCAATGGCACGCTTGACATGTTCTTTGCCTACATACTGCGCGTCTTCCTGACCGGCATAGAAATTGGCCTCCCTGATAACATTTGAGATCTCGTCAAACCTGCTGGATAGTTTATCCTGATGTGAGGCCAGGCGGCAGCCGTGCTCGACAATGCGAGCCAGACCCGACTTGTCAAAATGCCGCAATTCCTCCTCCTCGCAGATAGTGCAGACATAAGCCGCATAATTGCGCATGTTCTCGACTGTACGATCCATCACAGTGTCAAAGTCAGCTTTAACCTTGAATAGCTCCTGATAATCTTCATCGAGTTCATGCATCCGATAGTAAAGCCAGGGGGCACCGATCAGAATCACCTTGATGTCCCAGGGGATCGACTCCGGCATCAACCCTCTGGTGGTCATATAACCAAGACGTTCCGTAGCTTCTTCAATAACAATTTCTTTATTTCTGATGGCCCTCTTCAGGCTGTCCCATGAAAAAATATTGCGCAGCACTTCCTCAACCGGCAGGATCAAATAGCCACCATTAGCCCTGTGAAGAGAACCTTCCCTGATCATGGTAAAATCGGTGAAGAAAGCTCCGAATTGAGATTCCTTCTCTATGCGTCCGAATAAATTGTTGTAGGTTGGGTTGAGTTCCATGACAATCGGTGCGCCGTCAAGCTGCGAATTGTCCACCAGGACATTGACCTTGTATTTCCTGAAACGAGATTCTTCGCCGCCGGGCAGCGGCATTTCCATGGCCGGCTGTTGTTTCTGCTGTTCATCCATTCTGAACAAAGACAGATTATCCAGCATATCAGCGCGAACATCCTTGAGATAGTTTACTATTTTGGGCAGGTCCTGATATTTTTCTTCCAGATCTTCGATCTGAAGATCCAGAGTATAGGATGCGACCTCCCGGTCCAACTCCTGCAGTCTTTGAAACGCGGACTTATCCAGCGACATCAACTGCCGGCCGACTTCTTTCAGACGTTCTTTCAGCTTCTGCTGCTTGTCTGTGATTTCATCCTGTTTTTCCTGGCTTAAAAGCCGGAATTCCTCCTCCTTGAACGGCTGCCCGTCTTTAATCGGGATGGTCGCCATGCCCATTGGAGTAGCCTGGATAATAAAACCTTCCTGCAACGCCTCTGCGTTTATCGTCTTGAATAACTCATCCCTTTTCTGCTGCATCACCTGGGTTGTAGCGGCTCGTTTCGTTTGATACTCTTCACTTTCAAAGGTCTTCCTGATTTCCGTGCGCGCATGCTCTACAAAATTTTCCACATCTGTTTTAAATTCCTGAGCCCGGCCTGGAGGCAGTGAGAGTGCCCTGGGCCGATAATTATCCTGAAAATTGTTGACATAGACCCAGTCATCCGGAATGGGTTTGTCTTTCGCTATTTCTTCAAGAAAGCGTTTTACCGCGGTCTTCCTACCTGTTCCGGGCATACCCGAAACATAAATATTAAAACCCAGATCCCTGATGCCCAGACCAAAATCCAGGGCCTTAAGAGCCCGCTCCTGACCAACGATAGTATCGAGGGGTTTCAGATCCTTACTGGTTTCACAATCCAGAATTTGAGGATCGCAAAAACAACGTAATTCTTCCGCCGGAATCTCCACACCCATGCCGACTTCCTCCTTTCATGCTACTTCTTACACCCTTTTCAGGCATCGGACTTTATTCATGTCCCCATTGGTTTTGAAAGTATTAAAATACAAACCAAAATCATTAAACCTCATAACATATCTTAAATACACTAATAATAATTACTATAGGTGTAAATGCAATTCAATATCACATCTGCATCAATTTCATTTACGTCATTCTCGAGAAATAATCCTGCAAGCAACCCGAGTTTCACCAACATCCGATAATAAATGCGGGCTTCGTTTCTGCCGTACCCGTATGGACATAACCACCATGCGTCCTTATTATATTATAAAAGGATCTCCATACAGAAAGGATTCAGGATGAAAAAAAATATTACAGTCATTCCGGCAGCGCTGATGGTTATCGTATTGACAATCACCTGGTCAATCAGTACGGCACACTCTACCGAGGAACAGGATCCTTCTCCTGTTTGCGCCCCTTCGAATAAACCATCTCAGGATTTTATTCCCCCCGATGAAAACCGGGACAACAGTATCACTCTTAAGTTGGAAGAACTGGGACTTTATACAGGCAAAGTTGAGAAACTCGCCGATGATGTCTTTCGTGTTGATATCGATGATTTCGAAGAGCAATCTCAGGCATTGTCACGCGAAACCAGATTCAGGCCATGCTCCCTTATGATTAAGGTGGAAAAAGGCAAGGTGCTTCTCGAACGCTGTAGTCTGGAGGATGCCGGATTTCAAACCGAAAAAAAGCTTCTGCCACCATCAATTGATATTGAAGAAGATAAAATCTGGGGGCGACCATGAGTTGTCCACGTTTATAATACTTTTGACTGGATCTTCATCATCTCTTGGGGAATGTTCGGGCAAAGCAATCAAATCTGTAGCAGCATTCCCGGCAGTCACGACAGTCACTGCAGTAGCCAGAACGACTTTCCTTTCAGCATAACATAAAACCAACCCGCCGGGCAGCCATCATTTCCAATAAATCCGGTTTCCCTTTTGACATCTCTTTCTTGCATACACCAAGGCATCCTATCACTGCATTGCCTGAGAGTGAGATAATACCTATAAGTGATCTTTGTGTATCCACTAGCAGGTCCAGATGGTCTGTCAACTCCGATCACCGGACTTGACTTAAAAAAAAAGTTCCAATAAATAAACCTATTAACAATGGGTGGACTATTCGGGATTACTTCTCAAAACGATTGCGTAAATAGTTTGTTCTACGGAACAGACTATCATTCACATCTCGGCACAAAACGGGGCGGCCTGGCAGTTGTCGGTCCACGGGGTTTTACCCGTTCCATTCACAGCATTGAAAATGATTATTTCAGAACAAAATTCGAGTCCGATCTGCCTAATTTCCAAGGCAATCTGGGGATCGGAATCATCAGTGATAACGACTCTCAGCCCCTGATCATCAATTCGCACCTGGGTACATTCGGCATCGTGACCGTCGGCATTATCAACAATCTTCAAGAACTAGGCAGGCAGGCCTTTTCCCAGAAAAAATACTTCTCAGAAACGGCAGGAAAAGATATCAATCCGACCGAGATGGTCGCCATGCTGATCTGTGAGGAAAGTTCATTCGAGGCCGGCATCGAGCATGTGTTCGATTCGATTCAGGGGTCCTGCTCGCTCCTGCTGCTCACCCAGCATGGTATCTATGCCGCCCGCGACAAACTGGGCCGGACTCCGATTGTGGTCGGCAAAAACGATTCGGGATTTGCCCTGTCATCGGAATCCAGCGCCCTACCCAACCTTGATTTCGAAGTGGATTATTACCTTGGTCCCGGCGAAATTCTCTTTGTTACTCCCGACGGCTATGAACAATTCCGAGAACCGGGCGATACCATGCAGATATGTGCTTTTTTGTGGGTCTATTATGGATATCCTCCCTCCAACTATGAAAACATCAATGTGGAGGAGGTACGCTACCGCTGCGGCAAAGCCCTGGCGATAAACGATACGGTCGAAGCAGATATGGTATCGGGTATCCCGGATTCAGGTATCGGGCATGCCGTGGGATACGCCCAGACGAAAAATATTCCCTTTACGCGCCCCTATGTAAAATATACACCTACCTGGCCTCGCAGTTTCATGCCACAAAGCCAGGCGATGAGAGATCTGGTGGCCAGGATGAAGCTGATCCCAAATCGGGCGATTATCCATGATAAACGAATCATCTTCTGTGACGACTCGATTGTTCGCGGCACCCAACTACAGGATAACGTGAAAGTACTGTTCGAATATGGCGCCCAAGAGGTTCACATGCGTCTGGCCTGCCCGACCCTGATTTATCCATGTCCATTTCTCAATTTCTCCACATCGCGTTCAACCCTCGACCTGGCCGGCCGCAAGGCAATCAAGGAGCTTGAAGAATCTGATGATAGATTCCTTGAAGAATATGCCCATGCCGGGTCGGACAGAAACCTGGCCATGATAGAGGCAATTCGCTCTCGTCTGGGATTGACAACACTGGCGTTCCAGAAACTTGATGATCTTGTGGATGCAATCGGTTTGCCCAAAGAAAAGCTATGTACCCACTGCTGGGACGGCAGCAGCCATTTCTGATTTTACCCTATCCTCTATACAATCTACGTTTTAGAAAAATTACAATGCTGACATACCCATAAGTTGTTTCAGCTTGCTTAATGCACCTGGAAGCACATCCCCGACTCTTTCATGGAATCTCAAATGGGCGTACCTGTCATATGGTGTTTCACCGGCATTGATTATAACCAGCCTGGCATCAGCGAGCAGTGCCTCTTTCGGTATCTGGGCCGCCGGCGAAACCACCAGAGAAGAACCCACAACAATGAACAGATCACTTTTTTTCGAGTGTTCAAAGGCAAGCCGCAAGTCTTTATCGGGTAGCTGCTGCCCGAAATCGACCACGCTCGACACCAGGCTGCCGCCACACTTACAGCGGTTTCTTCCGGTGGTTTTCTCGAAAATCGCGCCACAACGTTTGCAGCGCATCTTAGTTAAATTTCCGTGCAGTTCTGCCAGCAGTTCGGGCGCTATCCCTGATTTCAGGTGCAGGTTATCAATATTCTGGGAAATCAGAAATTTCAGCTTTCCAAGCTTCTGCAACTCTGCGATAGCGCGGTGTCCTTCATTGGGTTCTACTGAATCCCAGGGCTTATCACTAGACTTTGGAGGAAGTCCCTTGTCACGCCGGGTCCAGACACCATCCGGGCCGCGAAAATCGGGCAGGCCTGATTCCGTGCTTATCCCTGCCCCGGTAAACACGACCGGATAGGATGATTCAAACAACCATTGGGCAAATACAGCTATTCTGCGTTCCAAGGATTCCACATGGTTTCATTAACAGGTTGCGGCCCTGTTGAAAAGGTTTTCTGGTCAGAATTGATAAAAACTCATCATCAAAAAAATTTTCATGCATGCTTTGGACAAAAAAACCCAAGGCATTGAAAATTATTACGGCACGGATCGGCTTTATTTCGAAACAGTATCTCATCTTGAAATGTTTGAGGGATGTACGCTATACTAGTTTTATTGTTTTTGTAATAGATATATCTGATGGTTGCAGGCAAGAGGAGGCAAGCATTTAAGCGAATTTTGTCACTATCGGACATGATATTTATTTTAAATGGATAAAGAAAGAGAGGCCCCAATGCATGAAAAAGTTGTAACTGCAGCTAAGGCTGCCGGCATGATCAAATCCGGGATGCATCTCGGTGTCAGTGCCGGCATGGACATGAACCCCATGCCGGTTATCAGAGAGGTTATAAAAAACAACGTGCGGGATCTGACGCTCACTTCCGTTCTTACCGGTGGGTATGTTGCCGATCTCCTGATCGGGGCCGGTTGCGTTTCCAAAGCACAGTTTCCTCAGATCGTAATGGATGAATTCGGGCTCGCACCGAATTTCCGAAAATACAGCCAGGCTGGTAAAATCATTACCAGAGAAACCATCTGACCGGCTCTGCTCTTGGCGCTCCAGGCTGGAGCCAACGGTCTGCCCTTTACCCCGGTCATCGGTTTGTTGAACTCCGACTATATGAAAATCAATCCGGATTTTAACGTCATGAAAGACCCCTTCAGCGACAACGAGTATGTGGTTGTCCCTCCGATCATTCCGGATGTGGCGGTAATACATGCATTCAAGGGTGATTCATTCGGGAATGTGATTACCGACAGCTTCCGCAACGACCGCCTGCTGGCCATGGCTGCCAGGAAAACGATCGCCGTAATCGAGGAACTGGTCGACCCCGATGAAGTTCTACCGGGCAAACACGGGGTCTTCGTATCCATGGCCCATATCGATGCTGTGGTAGAGGCCCCCCGGGGAGCCCACCCGACAGCCTGCCGTGATGCCTATGATATCGATATTGCTCACATCAGCATGTATATGCAGGCCGCTAAAAACGACGCTGATTTCAAAAGTTATCTGGAAAAATATATCGTCGGCCCCGCAGATCATAATGAATACCTTGAGCTGGTAGGATGTGAGGTGCCCCAATGAATGAAAAACAGATCCATCCATTTGAAACCATGATCGTCGTCATCTCCCGCCTCATCGACAACGGAGAGGTTGTTGCAACCGGAACCCTCTCGCCCATTCCGGCGGCAGCCCTGTTTCTGGCCCAGATGCGACAGGCTCCCGATCTTGTCCCCATGGTCTATGGCGACCCTGATATGCGCATCACGGACGGTCTGCTGGAATTTTTCGGTCTGGCCCAGCGCGGAATGATTGACCTGTTCTTTTTAAGTGCGATCCAGATCGACCGGAAAGGCAATTTCAATCTGTCTGCCATTGGTGATTACAACCGGCCCAAGTTGCGCCTGCCCGGTGGTGCCGGATCGAACATGATGATCATGATGGCGAAACGCACCATATTTTTCACCCTCATGCACAATCCCAAGCTTTTCGTACCGCAGATTGACTTTATTAACGGGACCGCCCAGGACAGCACCATTGCATGGCGAAGAGGTTCGATTTCTCACCTGGTCACACCCCTGTGCCTCTTGAAATACGATCAGTCAAAAGAAGCAATCGTCCTCGATTCCACCTTTCCGGGCACTACCCCGCAGACTGTCGCTGAAAATACCGGCTTCGACCTTGATATTACCGGCAGAGATATTCCTGAAATCGACCCCATAACCCAGGAGGAGCTTGATCTTTTACGAGGGGATGTAAAAGAAAAACTTATGCGGGTATATCCCCTTTTCTGTACGATGATCTGGGGCTAGCCTGATTGTCAGCCGGGTGGTTATTAGAGATCGTACTATCTTACCGACGCTAATGAATGGAATTTACCGTTAAGAATTCAGGCAGCAGCATAGAAAGTTCTCCGCATGCCTGCTACTCTGTATAATTGATTCATTGTACAGTGTATCTGATAAAGGATCTTCTTGTATCCAGTTTAAAAAAGGGGAACTTATTGTTCCCCTTCATGAATCCTTCTTACTGTATGATCACCTCAAGGCTTACGGTTTTCCGCCCTTGCCGCCACTTCCGCTACCACCCGAACCCGATTGTCCGGAGCTGCCGGAACCGGATTGGCTGGAACCACCTGTTCCATGCGAACCTGTTGCTGCACCACCCACCCCAGAACCTGACGCGCCGGATGAAGACAAACCCAGGCTTTGGGCTGAACGGCCCTGCCCAATAGCATTCGAATAGTTTTTGGCGACTTCATCAGGGTTTCCATAGCGTGCCTGTTCCATAAATGTTTGCCTGAGCATCCGCATTTCCCTGGAGAGGTACTGATGTTCAAGAGCCTGGCATATCACATCTGAGCCTGTTTCTGAATCAACACCCAGGCGGGTCATCTCCCGCAGTGTTGTAAAACTCTCCTGGGCAAGATCGCAGAGCTGATCTCTGGTCATGTCTCTGGTCTGGAGCCTTTGCATAATCCGGTCTACATCCCCCTGCGCCAGCCCTGCGGTCATGGCCTGTGCAATGGTATTGCCAAGCTGCTGTCTGAGCTGCTTTGAATCTGCAAGCTGGCCCGCCTTTTGATAGGAATATGCATATCTTGCCCTAGTCTTCTCCATTGCTTCAACAATGTTTTGATGCTGTACCTGCTTGGCCATACCCTCCATGGCCTTATTCATAATGGGGTCATACGGCAATCCATCCTGTAACCCTTTGCGGATGATTTCCTGAGCCCTGATTGCAAGCTCCTGCGTAAACCGGTTCTGCTGCATGATGGCGGTCATATGGACGGCATCCTCGCTGTCCATTCCGGCCTGTATCGTTGCCCTGGTACTGGCTTTGAGCTGTTCGGAAACTGCGTCGCCCAAAGAAGTGTCAACATCATCGGCCAAGACATATGTTGAAAATATAAGGACCATACAAGCAGCAAAGAGAAATCTTTTCATTGTGCACCCCTTTTTTCAGTGTTTATACATATCAACGAATGAAGCTCTCAATGGTTACATTCCGGGCAGATACACACAGTTTTCACAACCAAAATCATCGTTTTCCCTGAATCTGCAATCCGGCAGATATACCTCGCCGTCAACCAGGTAAAAATAACTGAATTCCGCACCCGCCTTTACAGTTATTATCCAGGTATCCCTACCGTGCTTCATGGCCGGATGAAGCTCATAACCGTCAAGGGATGATGCAAAATACACCATCCCGGCATTTGGCATTTTCAGATATATTTTCAGACTGTCGGACTTTCGGATGTAGTAATGGCTGGAACAACCACTTAGAATAAAAAAGAAAAAAACCAAAAGCCAGAGAAATTTCCTCATGCATTATCTCCCAGGACAAGGATCGAATTCTCACCGCCGAAATCGTCGGTTTCTCTCATGGGCGTGGTAGGATCAGCAATCCTGTGTTCGCCATCAATAATATATGCAAACCGATGTTCACCTTCACCGACATCAAGAAAGATTTCCCAGTAGCCTGTTTTGTCGACCTGATGCAGCGGAATTCTCTGCCAATTGGTGAATGTACCGGCAATCTCAAGTTCTTGAATTCCGGGACGGTAGAGTAAAAACCGGTAATTGGCAGCTGAATTTTCGTCCGTCCCAAAGAATAATGCATACGCGCTAATTACAAGGGCAAAAGCCAGGCCGGCCGCCACCAGGCCCATTGGCCGCAGCAGATGTGCTACACGTCGCCTGGGGCATAAAACGTTGAGTTGCGGCACGCCGGCAACCGGCTCCAAGCGCAGGGCCTTTTCCTGTTTCAGGAAATCCAGGGTTTCATCCTTGAACTCCCGGTCGTCATGGATTATCTCGACAAACTCGACCTTTTCATCCAGGTTTAGTTCGTCGTCAATAAACATGCTGATGTACATTTCTTTCATTGTACACCTCCTTTAAGTATCTCCTTTAGCTTTTGCCGGGCCCGGTGGATCCTGACTTTTACGTTTGATTCGCTCGTTGAGACAACTTCTCCGATTTCCCGGTAGGACATTTGTGTGCTGACGACCAGCGACAAAACATTGCGCTCGTCTTCGCTCAGTTTCTGGAACGCTTCCAGAAATGCACGGTATTCTTCTTTGACCATAAGTTCGCTTTCCTGATGGGAAACATTCTGATCAGCATGTTCAGCAAGTTCTACCAGACGAATCTTGCTCCTGGTCCTGTCAAAAAGGACATTTCTGGCAATAGTGTAAAGAAGGGCCGCACTTGGCGCCTGATCGGCATAATGCTCCAGGTATCTGGTAAAGCTTTCCTGCATTATATCGCTGGCATGTTCATAATCGCCTGTCATACGCAAAAGGTAACCAAACAGTTTTGGCTTGTGTTTTTCAACAAACGTTTCTACTGTATCCACCTGCACCTTTATCCTTTAACGCAGAACCATGCTTCAGGTTACAAATGTATTCAAATAAATACATGTGCCCTGTTAACAATTTTATATATTAAGCATACATAACCTTTCGATATTATTTCTTTTTGGACCCGCGAACAGCATCCTTATGGATCTTCTTCTTTTCCTTCATGAGCCGGGATATATCTTTTTGTCTCCTGGTAATCCTTTGCTTTGACATAACTCCTTTAATAGTAGAACATTTCTGGAAATTATCAAGATCAACGGTTGCTCGTATACATTTCAAGCAAGTAATAATTATGCGCTTGTGGGATATCTTTTCTGTTTGCAAATAAGGTAAATTGCCACTTTCTCAGGCAGCCCGAAGGGCGATGGTCATGGATGACCCGAGTTAAAGTGGCGTAAAGAAATGCACCCCACGGAGCCGCCCTAAAGGGTTCATGGGCATCCTTGAGAAAATCAGGCCGCGGTAACAAATCTGCAGGATAGCAGATTTGGATGCACTTTTAGTGCACCCAAAGGGTGAGCTCCATGGATGGAGCGAATCAAACTCACTTCGTTCAGACATAAATCGCTTTCCCCGTATTTTTTCTGCTCTCGCTCATCGGCCCCAAGGGGACCCCATTGAAAGTGCTGTAAGTAAACAAAGGCCTTAATATATAATTGGATAAATGATTTCTTATAGTAATATCGACTCTCTGTTGCTTACTGTCTTGTTATAATATTAAAAAGTTATATATGCCAACCTGTTTCCCCAACCGATTTCGAGAGTAGAGAGCAGACTAGATCCCCGTTATCGTTGAAAAATATAAAGAAGAGGATTAAAAAACTGTATGAGTACCCAATGATATACGACAACATTCTTGATGGGCCCCCCAAAGGAATACCAGCAAGGGAAAAGATGTCTCGAGTTATCAATATTGATTTCTCAAAAAAAGATTAAAGGAACAAGGAATCCCCTTGGGATTAACAAAATGTTGTAATTCATTCAGTTAGGTTGTAAGATATTTATATTGCTTGGTATATATAGATATTATCAATGTATACTTTGTCATGTATTTATTTTATTAGATAAAAACCGGTTCTTACTAATATAGGTTAGGCAACGAATTTAGCGATACAGACTTTGAAATATATTTACAAGCGATGAGTCGAACGTGACTAAGCCAAAACGGAATTACTTAAAAAAAACATTGAAGATCCTTTTCGCTTTGAGCGGAAATCAATGTGCACACCCGGGTTGCACAAACGCTCTTATTGAGCCAGGTACTGAGGAATCTGACGCTATTGTTATTGCTCACATATGCCACATTTATGCAGTTAGTGAAGATGGTCCAAGAGGAAAGGCTGGACTTACCAATCAAGAGCTGAATTCTCACGAGAACCTTATTTTACTTTGCCGGCATCATCATGCGATAGTGGACGGCCAACATGAAACCTATCCAGCCGATATGCTCATGAAGTGGAAGCAGATGCATGAATCTAAAATTAAAGAACGAATCTCTGAAGACTTAAAAAGTTTTCAGCCAAAACGCTTCTCTTCTCCTTATTTTCCAACGGAGCTTATCGATCAGAAAATTGACGAAGAGGTCGATATACTCCGAAAATCCCGGTACTTTATAGAATTTGACAGAGTTCGCTCTACACTGTCACTCGCGAGAAGGCTTATAGAAGGAGAACTATCGGGCGGTAGTGATGCGGTAAGGAGGCGAGCGATTGCTTGGTGTGCACGAATTCTGACATATACCGAAAAGTTTGACAAAGCAGAAGAGTTTCTTAAGTTCGCAAAGACATTTGGAAGTTGCCCCGAAATAGAAATCGCACACGCCTTCATCTGTTCGCAGAAGGGAAATAAGAAATCAGCTCTTTGTGCTCTGGCTAATATTGATGCACCTATATCTCGATCCGCGGCTCTTATGATCGTTGCACATCATGATGGCCCAGAAGGAGCTATTAAATGGCTTACTACCGCCAGGATCGACGCTAGGGACTTGGACCATGACGGTAAATTTTTCCTTTTGACACGACAGCTTGAGCTCAGCCGCTGGGACGCAGCAATGGAAAGCCTTGATGCGGTGACCGATGAAGATTTGCGCGAAACACCCATGCTAAATCATATGGTAGCAATTACTCGCCTCCTCAGCACAGTGCCTATCGAACTTCGCACCATTGTGCTTAAACAACTACCGTTTGAGGCGATAGGTTTCCCGCTAGCCTCAGACGCTGATGCGATTGAAGCGCGCAGGGAAGCACACAAATACTTTATAGAGTCTGCACAGATTGCACATCAGCTAAGTTTTTCTGGTGCAGCAAGAATTGACGATGAGTATGCACTTTGGCTTGAGCTTAAGGATCCCGATAACTCCGACAACGGCAGGAAAAGGCTGGAGGAAAAGCTTCGCGAACCCAACACAGCTCTTCGTCTTGTTAATCTTGGCCTTCAATTCGGAATCACTTTGGACCTGGAGAAAGTTGAACGGGAAATTGAACGACAAATTGCCCTCCACGGCGGAATTACTTGCGACGCAGCAATTGCCCGCTTTGCTCTAGCCTTTACACAGAAGACCCCGGAGAATGTTGCGAACTACATCGGCCGGCACCTTGACGAACTTGCTAAGTTTCTTGACAAGAAGTCGCTACAGTTTTTTCAGATCGAGATGTTTTCCCGGGCTAGGCTGCCTGAGAGGGCATATGAATGTCTGGGTGTTCTTGTGGAAGAGGGACTTTCCGAAGATGAGGAAAGCCGCCTCCGTGGAATAATTGCCGAAGCAGAGGGGTTTAATCCACTTGAGGCTCGAAAGGAGCAGTTCAAAAAGACAGATTCTCTGGGTGATCTTGTAAGCCTCGTGGACAAACTCGAAAGCATAGCCGATTGGGATGGCATTTGTGAATATGGTCAAGTTCTATTCGAACGGACTCACTCGTTGCACGACGCGGAGCGATTAGCGATTTCTTTAAGCAATACACAGAAGAATGAATGTCTCGTCGATTTTCTGGAAGCAAACGAGGCGTTTTTAGCTCAATCTAAGAACCTGCAAATGCTCTATTGCTGGTCTTTATACAATAAAGGGAAGCTTTTGGAGGCTCGCACCGAAATGGAAAAGCTGAGTGATGGACAAGATAACGCAAACTTCCGTGCACTACAGGTTAATCTCGGAATCGCTCTAGGTGACTGGAACTCTCTTTATGCGTTTGTAGCTAAGGAATGCTTGGAAAAAGATAAAAGAAGTGCACAAGATTTAATAGGCGCTGCTCAGCTAGCACTACATTTGGAGTCGCCGAACGCCAAGGAGTTGATATTTGCAGCAGCACAAAAAGGCAGTAATGATGCTGAGATATTGGCAACCGCCTACTTTTTGGCTTCAAGCGCAGGTTGGGAGGATGACGACGAGGTATTTAAGTGGATTCAAGAAGCCGCAAAGCTCTCTGGCAACAATGGACCAATCCAGAAAATGACACTGAAAGATATCCTGGACCGGAAACCAGAGTGGGATCGTCGAGAATCTGAAACATGGGAGCTATTGATCCGTGGCGAGATTCCGATTTTTATCGCAGCTAAGTCTCTCAACAAGTCGCTTATTAATTTGATGCTTTTACCCGCTCTAGCAAATCTATCCGAGAACGATCCACGGCTTAGAAACGTTGTTCCCGCATATAGCGGTAAGCGGCTACCTGTACAGATCAACACTCAGATAACTGTTGGAATAGATACAACAGCATTGCTCTCTTTGAGCTTTCTGAATCTACTTGATAAGACATTTGATGCTTTTGATACAGTCTATTTGCCTCATTCTACTCTTGTCTGGCTTTTTGAAGAGAAAAGAAATGCGACATTTCATCAGCCAAGTCGGATTAATAAAGCGCATCAAGTACATCATTTGCTTGCGACAAACGTTCTCGAAAAATTATTGCCAAGCGTAGTACCGGACAGCGATCTATCCGCTCAAGTTGGCGATGGGCTGGCACTGTTAATAGCAGAGGCGGAAAAGATGAGTGATAATAAAGATCTCCAGCGTATAGTTGTTCGGTCGTCTCCTGTTCATCGGATTGATTCTTTGATGGAGGAAGAGGCCAACTTAACCCCGCATGCAGCAGTGCTGAGTAGTTGCCAGTCCTTAGTGGATAAGCTGCGGCAAAAAGGCCAAATAACGGCCGAGGAGGAAAAGAAAGCACGAGCCTTTCTGCAACTTCACGAAAAACATTGGCCACAACAGCCGGAAATTGCTGATACTGCAATACTTTATTTGGATGATTTGACTATATCCTATTTTCTTCATCTTGGGATATTGGAAAAACTTCGAGCAACAGGCTTTAGACTGATGGTTTCGCCTAAGGAGGTATCTAGAGCAAATGAACTCATTTTTTATGAAAGTATTTCTGATAAGGTCATCGACGCCATAGAAAATATACGATCTGTTATCAATTCACGAGTAGAATCAAGAAAAATAAAGTTTGGTAGACAACAAAATATTAATGAG